>Ga0180008_1002069_pt1 | contig 11299 bp, 12 predicted proteins | sample MM_PW_MetaG_FD_121121 | JGI IMG/M metagenome (GOLD analysis project Ga0180008, IMG submission 121121) | Groundwater microbial communities from the Aspo Hard Rock Laboratory (HRL) deep subsurface site, Sweden - MM_PW_MetaG | ecosystem: Environmental > Aquatic > Deep subsurface > Groundwater... | reverse complement strand
TATGAAACTGTTGAGTTGGTTTAAGACGAAGATGGCAAGAGAATTTGCTCATTATTTAGTTTTGTGGGCAACGATTCTTGGATATTGGTACTTCACAATGACGTACTTGACTACAAATATCATGATATTGTCATTTGGACTTTTCGGGATATTTGTAATTTCTGATATGATTTTGCACAAGTTGTTCAAGATCTAAGGTGATATGATGGAATATTGTCCAGAATGCGGTTCAGTAATGGCAAAAAATGGTGCATGTGGCTACTGCACAAATCACGAATGCGGGTGGAGTGCTTGTAGTGCAGTATAAATTGAGGGTTCAAATATGAATAAAACAATAATACTTTTGATTTTTCTTTTACTGCTAGTTTCTAGCTCGTTTGCTCTTACTAACATTAATTCTTGTGGAAATAATTATGTAACTAGTAATGAAACATATCAACTAACTCAGAATATAATTGGTAATACTACAGATTGTATTACATTTACTGCAGCATATAACATTTCATTGAATTGCTCAGGATATAATATTACTGGTAACATGACTAATACTGGAATATTGATAACTGGATATGTAGGAATAAATAACAATGTTACAATAAAAAATTGTTATATTTCTAACTGGTCAGTCGGAGTTTTTCTAGACACGGGAACTTATATTACAAATGTTACAAATAATACTATCTATAATAGTACTCTTTATAACATATTTATAAAATCTGGTGTTTCTGATTATATAGAGTTCAATACTCTTTATGATGCTTGGATAGACATATATGAAAATCCAGGAACTAATAATTATATTTTCAACAATACTTTTAACAATTCAGATTTTGCTTTATATTCTATGGGAGCATCTTCAGATGACTTCTATGATAATCAAATATATAATACTTCAACTGGAATATGGTTGGGTACAGGATGCGGAAGTTCAAATTTCTTTAATAACACAATAACAAATACTGCTTACGGTATAAATGTAACTGTAGGAACTCCACACATACTAAACAACACTATTTATAATCTTACTACTGGAATCACTATTACAGTAAATAGTGGTTTTACAGTAGAAAAAAATATCATATATGAAACATCTTCTTATGCAATATATACAGTTGGTAATGGTAGCAGTTTTTACAATAATAACTTTACAAGTAATATATACGATATAGGAACGAATTATTGGAATACTTCTAAAACTCTTGGTACAAATATCATTGGAGGAAATTATATAGGAGGAAATAGTTGGGTTGGATTCGTTGGTCTTGATACAAACGGCGACGGAATCAGTACAGTACCAAGTTTTTATAGTCCTATTGCTGGTATTACTGATTCTCTTCCTCTTACTAACAACAGAAATCTAGCTCCTTATTTGGTCAATATAACTTCTATAGGCGGACAGCAAAATAATAGTAATATAACTGATCTTACTCCTAACATCGAGTTCAATGTAACTGATGATGTAAACACTACTAACTTAAATTGCACAGTTTGGGTCAATGGTATTACTGCAGGAGGAACTAATAGTAGTATTTTGAATAATACTTTATCAAACATAACTTTGAATTATACTCTATTATCTTTTACTCCTTACAATTTTACAGTTAATTGTTCTGATGGATACAATAGTAACGTAAGCGGATATTGGGCAATGAATACAACTATATTAGTATCTTTCGACTCAGCTTCAGTATCACCAACAAACGGAACTTCATCTACAGGAATATCTCAAACTATCAACTTTACAATAAATGCTTCTGGAGCAGATTTAGGAAATGGAACAATAAACATAAATGGAGTTATTTATCTTTTGAGTTATTCTGGAAATAGTACAAATATGACTTATTATTATTTACTTACAATTACTCCGGGAATTTATAATTGGAATGTAACAATAAATACAACAACTGGTTCATCACAAACTTCAGGAACATACTCAATAACGCTTATAGACCCAGGTGGAAGTAGCGGAGGCAGTAGTGGTGGTGCTGAAGAAGAAACTACGGGAGGTGAAGAAACAGGAGAAGAAACAACTTATATCCCGCCTCCTTCAGAAGAAGGTGTAATAACAGCAGTGTTTCTAGGATTGTTTTCTGAAGCAGGAGTTCAGCCTACATATATCAATACTCAAATTGATACGATATTGGCTGCACCAATCTATCAATGGACAGATGGGCTTATACAGCCATTAATTGGAAGCTGTCCAATAGACAAAACTAATATCTTTGCATACGGATTTGGTATTATTTATTGTGAGGAAATAACGCTATACTCATTGTTTCTCGGAAAATTCGTGTGGCTTGGGTGGATTTTCTTCGTTGCGATGATATTGATGATAATTACAATTATCGGAATAAAAAGAAAAGACATATTTGACTGGAGTTTATTGAGTGGAATTATTACAAACTTTATTTTCGGGATAATAATTCTTCTAATAAATTCTGTAATAATTACTTATGTTTTGCGCGGAATCGGGATCGAAACATATTTATGACTGGTGTTACTAATGGAGTGGAAAGAATCATTTAAACACGACATCAAAACAAAAATAAATCATGCTGACATAGAATATAAAAAATATAAGAAAGATGATAAATTGATTTATTTGCAGCAAGCTTGCGAAAAGATGTATAGTGCTGTAGAAAATTTCTTGATGATAAAGTATGAAACAAGAGCACACAGTTACCAACAATTATATTATCGTGTTCTTGCGAATGATAAAGATAGTGCTTTGCTGAGTAGTGCTCAGATGTTGCATGAGTTTTTCTATAATGGCGAAATAAAGATGCTAAGAACAGATGCAGATAGAGTATATAATAGTGTCAGAGACAGATTAAAAACAAGATTGAGGTGACATGATGACAGACATAACAGCGTCATATTTGGCTCCACTCGTATTCATAGGCATTATTACTCTTGCTGTTCTGCTATTCTCAGTAATAAACAGAAGAAAAGCATATACGTTGTTATTTGAAGAACCAGTAGATGATGCTTGGGGAATAAACGTTGCTCGAGGACTCACAATAATCATGCTAATATCAACAATGGCAGTGTTGCTATTTGAGCAAGATGTTCTGAAAGCAGTGCTGTATTCTATTCCATTTGTTATCATATTTGTAGTCTCAATGTTTAAGAAACCTGGACAAAAGATCGGAATCCCATTATTTGGAACACCGCTAAAAGCAGCAATGGCAGCAATGTTGGGAGTAATAACAACCATTCTGATATTGATTGTCTTTAATGTAGTTTTCAATACAGCATCAGTTTTGCCAACTGGCAGCATTGCTTCTACACAAGATATTTTAGACAATGCACCTCGTTTATTCTACACTGTCGTTATGGCTCCAATAAACGAGGAATTCTTTTTCAGAGCAATTGTATTCTATGGAGCATTGATGGTGCTCAAAGCATTCACGTCTACTAGAAAGCTCTCAGAACTCTTTCCCGGACCAGTATTCATAGTAACTGCTTTAGCAGTTTCTTTGATATTTGCATTATTCCACATCGCGTTTGTTACACAAGAACCTGGAACTCTTGCTTTGCTAGAATTTCTTTCGCTTGTTTGGATATTGGGAATGCAATTAACAGGAAGTATCGCATTTGCTATCGTCGCCCATGTTGTGAACAACGCGCTTGCGCTGCAAATGACGATTCCAGCAATTGTCCTCTACATTCTGATGCCAATAGCAGTTATTGCAGGATTCGGAATTTCAGTAAATGCACTTATAAAAGGGAAGGTGAAATAAATGAACTGGAATATGCACATAATCATGACAATGTTCTTCATATTAGGAGGAGCATTTCTAGTAATGAATGCAGGTATCCTTAATCTTGGAGATTATTCAGTTCTCCTTGCATTATTTGTAGTATTTGCAGCACTTGGGTCTCTACTTCCAGATATTGACCATAAAGACAGCAAAATAACTAGAATAGTACATTCAGTATCTTTGATTATTGCATTGGGCGCTGCTTTGATATTTGGAGGAACACTAGCAGAAAAAGCAGTGTTATTTGGCATTTTGTTTATTGTAGTAGGAATCGCTATGTGGTTCTTTAGATTCATCTTTCCTCACAGAGGATTTGTACATTCACTCACTTTTGGAGTTGGAGTATCTGCAGTTTTAGCAATAGTTCTTTACATATTTGGAGAAGGTGTGGGAATAACAGAAGCATTTGTCATATTTGTCGGCACATTAGCTGGATATGAGTCGCATCTCATTTGCGACGGATATATCATCCCTAAATTGATATAAATGAAACTAAACATAATCCTTCTCGGAATTTTGCTTATACTAGCAAGTTCTTATGCTACTACGTATCTAGAATCTCACAACAAAACTTTGATTGCAGGAGGTACATATGCAGATACAGCAGGTATGAACATAACCATGAATATGAATGCAAATATTACTATGATAACAAAAGATTATCTTTGTACAGCAACAACAGCTTATGTAATGCTTAACAACGGAACACAAATAGCAAACGCTACATTTTCTGGCAATCATGCAACGTTCAATGTTCAATTAAATGCTAGTCAATCCTATCGTATTCAAGTAAATAGTCTGGGGTCAACATATTCTGTACGACAAACACTAGCAGGTAATACACCTATTTCTGGGTTTGTTATGAATTGGACGAATGGTATATATGCTGGAGTTGCATATACATCAGTATATAACATAGTTAATCTTACTTTTACTACAACTTCATCTCCCATTATTATACAAAATGTTACCATTACAAATCAAACAGGTGGAAGTAGTATTAATATAACTCAAGTTGATGCAGATATTTACAGTACAAACGGCACAATGTCTTCAGCAAACATTACATTTATAGACCCAGATGGTATAGCAATTGCGTATGTGAGTATGAGCAATACATCAGCCGCTGACTGGAATTGGACAGGAATAATGTCATTGAATACTACCGGTATTTGGACTTTAAATGTTACAGCAGTTGATAACAATACAGCGATAAATTCTACACTGACTAAATTTTATCGTATAGCAACACTGCAAGTCATTAGTCCAACACCAACAAATAATACTTTTCATCTCATATATCCCATGATACTTAACTTTACCTCAGATGTACAACTTCCCATCGCTAGTTATTTTTATATTAATTATTGGACACGCGACTACCATTTTACTGACCACAGTTTAATATCACGTGATATGAACATAACACCACGTTGCACACGTGCTTCAGATAATCTTTCTTGTTATTATATAATTCCATACAATGAAACATTTACGGCATTCAACTATTCTGTGTCTGGTATGGTAAATAACATAAGTATAATATCACCAGCATGGAAATGGAACTATTCAGGTTGTGGCAATTTGTGGCACATGGATTATGTCATTCCTGGTAATTATGAGTTGAATGCTTCTGGAGATTGTTTTAATCTTGATGACCCGATTACGGCAAGTGCACCAACAAGACTTGGTTGTAATAGAAGTAATATAACAGGAAATGGGTCTGGCAAAGGTGTAATTTTTACTAGTGGACAACTTGTATGGAATTGTGAAATCAGAAATTTTACTTATGGGATACATGCCCAGTTTGGTCAGGCAGGTTCAAACAGAGCATATCTGTTCAACAACACGGTAAGTGGGAATGTTTATGGTATTTATGTGCACAGTGCTTATCAACCATGTGATAACTATCCGAGCAACCCCATGGGTTGTATATATAACATAGTTGCGGGAAACAACACATATGGATTCTATTTTGATGGTGTAACTAGTGCTCAGTTGGAGTATGAAAGAACACACATGTTCAATATTACAGCAAGAAATAACTCTGTAGCTGGTATTTATATCAAAAACTCTTCGTATCGTATAGCAAATTACACTGCATATAACAATACTAAAGATTTAGTTGTATCAGGTAATGGTGCTTTTACATATAATATAATCATTATAAACATGACACTACTAAATCCAGAAGGAACATTTGAAAATTATACATATTTCCGTTATTTTAATGATAGCGTTACGGGGAATGAAGAGTATTTTGTCACGTGGTCAAAAAATACATCATCACTACCATCAGGATATCAATCATTTGCGCAAAAATATGCAAGTATGGGTACAACAGTTGGAACACCAATAATAAATTGGTTACGTTGGAATTGGAGTGATTCGGAACTAACAGGATACACTGAGAGCAATTTTGAGATATGGAAATATGCCACAAATTGGACAATACAAAACGCAACACTTAACATATCCAATAACACGTTGTCAATAGACAATTTATCAATATCAACATCAGGTATATACGGCATTCTAGAAAGTCTGACTATCAGCAATACAGCACCATCTATAAATGTCACAGCAATAAACAGTTCAGCCAACAATAGCATAATCACTGACCTTACTCCAGACATAGAGTTCAACGCTACGGATGCAGAGAATACTACTCTTTCTTGTACTGTCTGGGTTAACGGAATAACAGAAGGAGGCACAAATGCTTCAGTATCAAATAACACCTTAACTAACATCACTTTGAACTATTCACTCTCTTGGGGAACTTCTTATAACTTCACAGTAAATTGTACAGATGGAACAGACTCAAATATAAGTTTAGCATGGACAGAAACAACTGCAAGTGTTCCAAATACTCCAGCAGTCAGCATAGAAGCAGATAGAACTCCAGCAATAGCACCTACAAATCTCACTTGTAGAGCAAATATCTCAGAAAATAGCAATTTGGATATGAATGTCTCAATCTTCTGGTTTGAAGATGGAGTTATTGTAGATGCCTTCAACGCAACTTACACAGGAGTAGCGAACGGAACAACAGTGAATGATACTGTTCTATATTCGGAAGGTCTAAACTATTGGTCTAACTATACGTGTTCAGCTAATGCTACGAACATTGCTGGAACTTCAGGACAAGGCAACTCTTCAGAACTCTATATCAACTATACTATTGGAAATCTAACTTACAATAGCCCTGCGAACAACTCAGTTTCATTCTTAGCAAACATCACTATCAATTTTACGTTAAATGACAGCAATACTAATACATACACATGTTCATTCTATGATAATGGAACTCTTAATGCTACTGGAAGTTATACGAATGGAACTAGCACAATAGTTTTGAACATTACTGACGGTGCACATAATGTCTCGTTTAACTGTTCCGATTCAGTCATGATGTTCAACATCAGTAACTATACTTTCTTCATAAACACAAATCATACAATAACTCAGCTCACGCCTCCTAATGGGAACTTCACAAACTCTGCTACAATTTTGTTCAATTCCTCGCTAGGAGGCACATATTTCAATAATTGTACCTATAACATCAACGGCTCTCTGTATAATGATACATATCCAAATTGTAATGTTTCGTTAGCTCTTACAGAAGGATTATATTGGTGGAATGTAACATATTATGACAGTTTCGGAGATAGTAACATATCAACAACGTGGAATGTAACCGTAGATAGAACTCCTCCAAATGTTTCAATAACTCCTACAGGATATGCAGCACTAGACAACGAAGAAATACATATGATTATTACTTGGAATGATACTGCTGCTCCCTATACAGTAGTTCTCAACATATCTGGAGTTAGATTTACACCAGCTTCGTGTGTTGGAGCAACTAGCACTTGCTCTTATAATCACACTTATATTTTTGGCACATATCCGTATGACGTCCAGGTGACTGATGCAGCAGGAAATACGGGTTCAACTAGTACTTATACGCTTACAATTACTGGAATGTCAGACGGACTTCCTGCAAGTGGAGGAGGCGGAGGGGGAGGAACTCATACTCCATCAACAAATTCTACTACAGAAGTTGCAGAAACAGAAATAGACCCAGCAACAGAAGCAGATATTGCAGCACAAAATGAAGAATTTCTCGCTTCATTCTTTGGAGGAGCAGGACCTTCTGTTTCAGTAGCAATAGCAGGAGGAGCAGAGATAATAGAAAAGATAAGATTAAGTGGCATGTGCTTACCTTTGCTATTAATAGCAATTGTTACACTTGCAGCATATTATATGTGGAAGAAAAAGAAAGGCAATAATCGAGAAGAGAAAAGAGATAGGTGGGACTGATGGCAATGAACAAGAAGCAGAAGCAATATCTTGGTATCGGGGGAATAATACTTGGAATAATAGTAATATTTTTCTTGCTTTGGTATTTCTGTGTTCTCTCTATTCCATTCTTTCCAAAAACTTGTCTTGCTGGTGGTGGAGGGAGCGGAACTGCAGGTGATATATTCGGAGGTGGTGGAAGTAGCACTCCTTCAGGAACAACTATGGTATCTACAGGTGGTGGTTGCTCTACGCCTACTCCCTGTCCGACTTGTCCAACAATAAGAACTTGCGCAGGACAGAGAGTTACAGACCCTTGGGAATGTTATGAAATGTATTGTTCTGAAGATGCGCATCTTTGCGATGCAGTGCCAGATGAAGAACCAATATTGTTAATGCCTAAATCTGTATCAGCAATGATGGATGGAAAAGCAAGTTTAAAAGCAATGTTCATAGGTGGTGATGGTGATTGGATAGAGCCAACTTACTATTATACCTGCACTTGCAGAACTCCAGAAGAAATAATGGGAGATATGGGAATATTTGGATTACCGATATAAGGTGGGATTGATGGCGAAATTGAAAATACCAAAGAAGATTTTGAATAATACGGGATTCTGGATATTTTTAGCAGTTATTGCGTTCTGTGCATTCATCTATATTTGGAATCCAGATATTACAGCAATTTTCAACTCAGTTGTTGGTGGAGGCACAACGATAAATCTTCCTTCTGGTGATATTGCAGGAGATTTGCCTGCTCAACAATCATCGTGTACTCAATATAATATCTACAACGAATATGTAAAATATTTGGGTCAAGCTAATGTAAATTATGTTCACACTTCTTGCACTTCTGCAGGAGGAATGTGGACAGCTACAAATAATGAAATGGGATGCGGATTTCCAAGCACTGTAACTTTTGACTGCAATCAAGATGTTATTAGAGTTCTTGGCGGATTTTGCACTTATCTCAAAGCAACTTGGACTTGTGACAACACCATCCACTACATCGGATGCACATGTCAAACAACTCCTTCTGCTCTTCCTGCAGGTAGTGGACAAGACGGAACAGAAGAGCAAGATACTTATACTTGTGGTTGGCATTCTGAAATTTGGGGAACAGAATGCGGAGGAACTTGTCCAGCAACATCATATTGTGGAATCCCTTCAGAGACAAGTCGCTGTGAATGCATTTCTGAAAGTCAGAGCTGGGAAGTTGGTGATAAGGGCACCATATTTGTATCTAAGAACACTTGGAATGGAGCTATGGGAGGAATAACAGGAGCGGATGAAAAGTGTCAAGTCTCGGCCCAATACGGGGGTCTGAGTGGAACCTGGAAGGCAATAGTAAGTGACAGCACAACTAATGCAAGAGACAGATTCCCAGAAATACCATACTATAATATGAAAGGAGAGTTAGTTGCTTCGGGACAAATGGATTTATTTGATGGAGTAATCAACAACAGAGTATATATTGATGAATATATGAATGAGTATTCCAACTATGGTGTTTGGACTGGAAGCGACCAGAATGGAATTAAGACAGCATCTAATTGCCACAACTGGGGCTGGGTTGCTGAGAATGGGACTATTGGAAGCACTGCATACAAATCGGGAGAGTGGTTAAACTTGGCTAAGAATGTATGTAGTAACGGCAATAAAATATATTGTGTAAAGGTGTCATGAATGAAAAACATAATATTAGGAATTTGTTTATTGGGAATAATGTTTGCGCAAGTGGGTAGTGTAACATCACCTAGTGATGGATTTAGCTATACTATAAGAGAAGTAGTTAGGAATATGAATGTATTTTTCACTGATACATTTAGCGATGAAATAGCACAAACAAAAGTTAGAATGGAAATACAAAGAGAGCTGTATTATGAAATGAACAAAGAACTGCAACTTGGTAACAGTATTGCACAGTTAGAGACAAACGAATTGAGGATAAGAAACGAGATACAAACCAGAATACAATTGGTAGAAGCAGGAAATGATACAACTAAACAAACAAGACTTAGAACGGAATTGCAGATACACGAACAGTTGATGACACAACAGCAATCTCAACTACAGACACAGCTTCAAACAAAATCTCAGAGTTCTATCCAAGCAATGGAAACAACATCAGAACAAGCTAAGACTCAGCAAGGTGTAGGTGGACAATAATGAATTTGATAAACACAATACGAAGAATAACGTCTATATTAGCGATGTTCTTCGGTTTCTCTATACTTATGTGGGGTATAATAACTGCAATCAAAGAATTTACAGGTTTGAATGAAGCAATAATGCTGGTGGTGATTGGAACTGGACTGGTGATATTTGGAGCTTTGATAAGTAGAGGGAAATTGAGAAATACTCTATGGAATTTCTTGGGAAGAAAGATAAGATGAGGTGAAACTATGAACAACAAATTAATATTAGAAACTGGGACAATAGTCAAAGGAGAAGACGAAGACGAGAATTTAATGATAAAGGTGATATGATATGGGAAATAATGTAAATATAAAGATATATGCAGAAGATAAATATGCTGTTATGATAAAATCCGATTTTGCGAAACTATTAAAATTAGCAAAATCTAATGACGGCTATCTCGATTACGAGATTAAACAAATACCAAAAAACACAAATCATATTTTATTTAATTGGTTTGAAGTAGAAGGTAGTCATGGTGCTTTTAAAAACATATTTGATGATAGATTTTTACATTCTATCAAACCAGTAAAGGGAAAAATTCGAGTTATTTATCACGATACAGAAGCACCACAAATATTAAGAAGGACAATAAAAAATAGATAAGGTGAAATGGTATGACAAATATATCTTTCACAAAAAATCAAATAAATCACTTGATTCATGCTTTACAGTGTGTTGATAATAGCGGAGACAGTAGCTATGATGCTATGACAAGACACTTGATAAAGAAGTTAAGTAGAAATATGAGGTGAAAAACTATGTCTGAATATAAAAGAACAAAACAAATTGGAAAATATAGAATAGGTTTATACATAAATTATGATGATCCACATGGCGGAATATTTATAATTAGTGGAAACTACAAAGGGGAAGAAATGGAAGATTATGGAACACAGTATTTTTCAATAAAGAAAGCAACTAATATGTATAACAAAATAAAGACACAAAAAGATGTAGAAAAGTTAATAGAAAAGTATGTACAGTGAGGTGATATGATATGACAAAAAGAAACCATTTCGATAGATATCCAG
>Ga0180008_1002068_pt1 | contig 11302 bp, 17 predicted proteins | sample MM_PW_MetaG_FD_121121 | JGI IMG/M metagenome (GOLD analysis project Ga0180008, IMG submission 121121) | Groundwater microbial communities from the Aspo Hard Rock Laboratory (HRL) deep subsurface site, Sweden - MM_PW_MetaG | ecosystem: Environmental > Aquatic > Deep subsurface > Groundwater... | reverse complement strand
TAGTACCTTTTAATTTACCCAACATTTCAATTAATCCTCCTAAACATTTTGTTCTTTTTTACCCATTTATAGATAGTAGATTTAGCCTTGCTTTTTTCATACACCATTGATCATGTTGAGTCACAAATTTTGAGGAGGAACGCCGCAAAACTTTTACCCAATGGTTGATATGGGTAAAAGTTCCGGTCAAAAAGAATGAAATTTTTCTTCAATAAAATCAATAGGTTAGAGTTTCCTGTTATATATAATTATATGTAGTTATATATCATAAGGACACTTTCCCGAAAAAAATTATACTATCATAACATTCATTTTCTCACCCCAAATAAAAATACCTTCCCTCTTATTTATAAAATAAAGGGGAAGGTATCTTATTTTTATAAGAGAATGGATTATTATTTAATTTCTAATTTTCTTATATCTTTCTTTTCTGTTTTGATGGTAAGTGTTAATATACCATCTTTAACTTCTGCTGAAACATCTATTGGGAATCCGATATTAATCTTTTTATGTAATTTTTTTTCTCCTACATTTATATTTCTTGTACCTTTAACAGTTAATATACCATCGAACATGTCTACATGGAGATTATCTTTATTAAAACCAGGAACTTCTATCTCATAAATGGTTTCACCATCTTTATTAATATAACATTCATCACCAAAAAACATATCAGAAAAATCTATTGTGAAACTTTCCCAAAGATTATCAACATCCCAAGATTCTTTTAGAGATGGATAATAACTTGATCCAAATTTCTTTGTAATAATATCAAACATACCTAAGTACCTCCTTAATCATAATATATCAATCAGTCAATACTACATGTTTTCTAATTCTTTTAATAGTTCCTCGTCTGATTGATCAAATGGTACACTATCTTCATCCTTTTTTATATCCTTTTTTATATCCTCTTTTTCATTTGTTGAGGATGGTGTATTATTCTCTTGTTCTACTGTAGTAGTAGAAGAGGCAACAGTCATACCTTTTTTCTTTTTGTTCTCATTCCACTCAGATGATACAAGTTCCCATACCATTTCAGCCTTTAATAGAGCCATTATATTATCATCATTCATTCTCATAGAATTGATATACTCTGTTACGTTTATGGTTTTACTCATTATATCTCTGATTTCATTATCATTTCCAAGTGCTGTTGGTTTTCTTGAGAAAATAGAATCAGCATAATCAGGAAATGTTTTACCTTCGCCAGTTGGTTTTGTAGATTTTACCTTTATAATAAAATTATAACCATCATCACCCGGATCAAATATAGAAAGACCCAATCCGTTTTTTACATCCGTGATTTCATTTTTTACTTTAGATTCAAGTTTTCCTGGAAACTCATATATCTTTACTTTTCCATTAGCTTTCTTCTCAGGATCGTCCATTTCAACATCTCTCGGATCATCAACAACATACCAGTTTCCGCAAAAACGTTCTTTCCTTCCATATTTCTTTGCTGCCTCTTTATCAACCTTATTACCACTCATGTATAATTTAGATGTTACCGTACAGAGCGGACAAAAATTTTCCATGGAAAATGTCTTTTCACAAAGAACAAAATGCCATTTCTCATTTGAGTAAAACATATGATAAAGATACTTTTCATAAAATCTACCGTTCGGATCAGTAAGAAAACGTCCTTCATATATCCTCGGTTTATCTATAGTTCCCTTATCAGGATTTTTCCATATGATCTCCATTCTACCAGCACCAGTTGGTGCTTTTTCTTGTTCATTCTTTTTTTGTTCTTGAAATTTAGTAAATAAATCTTTATTAATCCACTTGCTCATTTTTTTATATTCTCCTATTGTCTAATATTTTCTCCTAAGGTTATATTATACAATAGTTTGCTCAATTTGTAAACATAGGTTGTTTTATTTATTATTGTATTGAATCTTCTTCCGATTCATTCAAATTATTCTCCTTATATCCTTTCTTAATGTCATCTTCTATATCAATTCCATATATCATACTACCAGATGGTGATTCCGTCCATAAGGGATCTCCCTTTATTCTAACTGTCATTTTATAGCCTCCATTGCTTTATTCATGAATGGTTCTATTTCATATAATAAATCAGTATATATTCTATAATTTTCCACTATATATGGTATTTGTGACCGTTCATCATCTTCAATACTTAAATATCCTTCTTTTATTAACCATGTAAGAAATAGATTATCTATATCTCCTTTTATATAATGTCGTATAGGAACGCTAGCTTTTCCGTCCTTACATAAAGAATAATACATGAAAGGACTTATTTTATACTCTTTACCTTCTAACCATTTCTTTAAGAATTTTATAGATTTTATAATAGATTTCTTATTAGACATTATATCTCTTTTGCGGTTCTTGTCCTTACCTATATAATATGCTATTAACCTTTTATCAAAAAATTTCATATATGTAAAAGATTTTCCAAATAATTCAAATCCATACTCAAAATATCTTTCAACACTAATATTTGACCATCTGGTATTGAAATACTTAGTAACTAATTCTAAAGACTCTCTACTTTTCTGATTCAATTTTGTTTGTAGAAAATTATCAAAATCCTTTGGTATTCTATATGGACGGTTTAAGAAAACGGATTGTGCCTTACGAAAAGCATGATATATTTCAAATACTGAGTACACGTTTTAACCCCCTTTGGAAAGTTTTAATTCCATATAACAAGAATCTAAATCCTTTTTAAGGTTATCTACTTGTTTCCTCCTTGATTCTACACCAAGTAACATACCTATAACAATACCCACAAAAAATACTACAGCATACATTTTATTCCTCTTTTAATTGTGTGATAAGCGAATCAAGACATTCATTAAGAATATCTCCACTTGAGGATGCATGAACAATACACCCCTCTGTAGTTTCTATTACCTGGCTAATAATTATATCATCATAAAAATCAATCGTCAACCAGCTATTTTTTGGCTTAGATTTCATTATACTATCAATCATTATTTCCGTACCATTTTTCATTTTTGTAACCTCTTTTTAAATAATTTTAAATACTTATTTATGTATATGTTAAGATTTGTACTCTCTTCCCACCATAATTGTCCCCTCACTGTTTCATAATCTTTATTATATACCCTTTCCCTCATATCCACATCTTTAGCTAATGTTTCTATCATACTTATCATTTCATCATCTGTATCAGATTGTAACGTAGCCTTTCTATATGGGTATGCATTAGAATATATACCTGGAGCACCAACAGCCGTAAATTCCAACATTTTTATATTACTTTTACAGTCATTAAACAATCCTTTTTCTAAAGGAGCGATACATATATCGGGTTCAAGACTTCTAAAGTGTTTTGGATATTCAAATACATTTTTCCATCCATATATTTCAAGCTTATCCTTAATATCACTTAATTCTAAAGGATGTGATCCACTGAATATCCATTGATAGTCATTGACTGTTTTTCGTATAAAATCCATTAATTTAGAGCCAAAATCTCCCCCCTTTACTCCTTTCATATGTTTCTGAGCGAAATGGTTTTGACTACCAGCCCACATAATTCTTGGTCTTTTTATATTTGGTTCATTATCATGTTTAGGATATATATTACCCCATATGAACTTAGGTAGGTGATTAGGTATGACTTCTATATTACTATTATATTCAGAATATACTTCTTTTAATTTTGATGTAGATACAGTCATTCCATCTGCTATTTTCATCATTTCTTTGATATTTTCTATATTTTCTTTATAGTATTCATGTGCAAAATTCCATACTGGTATCTCTGTAAGTAAATCATCAATTTCATATATTAATGGTGTATTTGTTTGTCTACGAATAGAATTAGCAAAGTGTTTAAAAATTTCAAGGTGGGGTTTTGTAGCAGACCTCTGAAATTGTACAAAGCTAAAACTCTTGTAAAAATTAAGGTCATTGATAAAATAAGGGGAATAGAATGCAGAAAAACTATACCCCTTAATTCTTAAATGCGGCATGAGGAGAGAAGGGTATATTATCCTTATAGTCCCGCAGCCCATCGTATCTCCTATATATGAATAAAATACTACGCTAGCTGGTCTTTGTATTTCAACAAGTTTCTTTATAGACATCTTTTTTTACTTTATTTATTTTCCATCCTTTACATTTACCATAAAGAGGGGATCTATTTTCTTTACAACATTTCCATAATGTACTCAATGACAATTTATTCTCTTTACAATATACTCTCAAACAATTAATTTCAATAGTGGCACCATTTGGTTTCTCTATGGTCCATATATATTTTGCGGATGGATTATTTCCTCCTGATAATGCTGAACTTAATCTTGAGGATCGTATCTCCCTTTTTTCAATGGACATATTCTCCCACATTTTTTTAGATATTTCACTAACTTTTTTTCTATGTTCGACCGATGTAAGCTTTTTCAGAAGCTTTTCCTTAATCACAATATTATACATAGGATTATTTATTTTAGCAAACTCACTACGTCTTTTTACTTCCTTTTCAGAATTAACAAATTTTTTATGCTTTTCTTTGGATCTTTCATCATCCATAGGATTATTACTACCACCTTTTGTAAGATTATATCCAAATTCTCTTTTATAAGATTTATATAATTTTATGTACCACTCTTCTCCTAAATTTAAATCTTTCTTACTACATTCTTCTAATACTTCCCAAGTAAAACAATCATTTCCATAAAATCTTAATGAGTTATGGAAATGATTGTTTCTTTTATCTCTAAGATGTTCACCAATACGTTTATATAATGGTTTTATTGTTTGTCCTATATATATTTTATTATTTAATATATTTGTAGCCTTATATATTACTCCTATCATTTAATTAAATACATACTCCTTTAGAATCTTGTCAATACCAAGAGATTCAAATTTATACCATCTTATTACTTCACCAATAGTAGCAAAATCACTGGGATATATTAATTGTTGTAACCAGTTTCTAACAACAGGGATTTTCATACCAGGAGAATATGGATGAAATAATAGTTTAGCTTTCATTAAACACATACTCCTTTAAAATCTTATCAACACCAAGAGATGCCATCTTTATTTGTAGAAATTCATGTATTGTTGGTTGATATGGTTGTCTCTTAAGGAAGATACCAGCTTCTCTTGGAGTTTTGTTACCCTTTGAGGAGTTACATTTCTTACATGTAGCAACACAGTTTTCCCAAGTTGACTTTCCACCCCTACTTCTTGGTATAACATGGTCTATTGTCATTCTTTGATCCTCTTTGTGACCACAATAGGCACATTTACCCGTATCTCTTGCTATAATATTCTTTTTAGAAAAGGGTACTTTTGTCTTATATAGTGTTCTTATAAGCTTTAGTAACCTTAATACAAGAGGAACAACAATTTCTACAGTTCTCTCCATATTTCTAATTATCCTCTTGGCATTTTTTATAACTTGTACTTTACCTTTTACTATAAGAGTAATGGCTTTTTGCCAGGGGATAATACTTAGAAAGCTATAATCCGAATTTAGCAATACAACCCTTTCCATAACAAATCAACTCCTTTCTTTTGATCCTAAAACAATACTCCTTACTTTTTTATTTTCCATCAGAAGTTTCATAAACATCTGATATTCTTTTACAACATTCTCTTTGGTAACTTTTATTTCTTTACCATCTTTTATATATGTTAATGTGTCAATTTCTTTTTCACACCATACACATATTTTACCATCTTCCTTAACTAATGTCAAGAAGTCAGGTGGTAATATTTTTTGACATTTTAAACATTTGCTCATAAATTATTCTCCTATTCCCATCTTATCCAATTTCTTATATCAGACTCCTCTTTATCAGAAAGACGATATAGTTTTTGTAACATTCCAATTTCTTTATTAAGTCTTCTTATCTTTATAGACATCTCATTATCAGCTTTATTATCAACATCAAGGTGATCCAATTCTATTTTTTTCCTAACCAAATCAACTTTATTCATAATTCTTGTCAATTTATGTATATATTCTTTCTTTTTGTATTCAGGATCCATTGATATACTCAATACATGGGCATAATTACCTACAATTTGTCTTATCTTACTCCATTTTTTCTGATAATCGGTTCCTCCAAGATATCTAAACTCAACACGACTACTACCAGCTTCTTCCCCGTAAAATTGTTTAAGATGTTCCATATTTATTCCCATATAATGACTGATACTTACAGCTTTATCATCAAGCTTTTTCATATTTATTAATTCTTTTAATGTATCTCTATTTATTTTATTCTTTCTTAAATCTTTCAACATTGATGCTGCATATTCAGCTTTTGCTCTTTCATTAAAAAATTTATATATTAAACCTTCATCAGTGAATAATACCAACTTTACAGGGTCTAATACATCATGTAGATAATGTACCCCTTTAATACTCATATGTGTATGTAAACCACATGTATGATCTGTATAACCATGTCTATCAATAAAGTTAAATATCTCTGGAGTTACTTTAAGAAATTCATCCATTGTTAATATAGGTGATATTAACTCCACACCACCATCTGTTAATGATGAATCAGGTTCTATAATCCAATTATTTAGTCTTTCCATACCCTGATGCGTATACGATATATCTACTTTAAATGGCAATTCTTTAAGTGGTATTAAATCTATAATAGATTTAAATATTTGTTCATCATCACTATGATCTAACTCTGGTACATCGGGTTCAATAGGTGGAGGTATTTCTTCTCCTGGTCTATAATCTGAATCACCATATTTAATATAATCCGGGAGTTCTGGTGGTTCGGGTTCTAATTTTTCAATATTATCTTTATCTTCATCATCAGCATTATTAAGATCTCTTTTCCAATCATCAAAATCATTCATAAAATTATCTAACTGATGTTCATATCTATTATATTCATTTTCTTGTTTATGATAATAAAACCACGCAGTAGTCCAATCATCTTTAACACTATCTATATTAACTATGAATTCAAATTCAGCACCAATACGGATATTTTTATTTTTTAAGGCTATATCCATTTCCTTCTTTGATATCTTTTCTGTTAATAAAAATTCATCTAATCTCATTATTTTACACTCTTCTCTATAAGTCTTATAAGTCTCTTTATATACTCATTCTTTTTATAATTAGGATCCACAGCTAAACTCATATTATGAATATAGTTTCCTACAATTTGCTTTATCTTATCCCATTTTTTCTGATACCCACCACCACCAACATATCTAAACTCAATGTACTTATTATTTTCAAGTAAATTTGTAAAATTTATACCCATTTGTCGTCCGAAATCAAATTTTTTTCTCAACCTTTTACTATCTATTAATTGTTTAACGTCATTATTATTTAAATATCCTTTTTTCAATGTTTTAAGAACTGAAATAGCAAATGTATTATTTTCTCTTCCTTTAAAGTGTTTATATACTAATCCTTCATCAGTAAATATAGCTAATTTCACAGGATCTAACTCGGCTTCTAAATTTTGTATATTCGTAAAACTTATACTATTATGGAGACCGCAATTATTATCAGTGTAACCATGTTTATTAATGAAACTAAATACTTTTGGAATCATCTTAAGAAATTCGTTGGTTTTTAATGGTGGGGATATTATTTCTATTCCCAGGGCTCCCAGTGACATATCTGGTTCAAGTACCCATCTTGAAACACTTACTTTTTTACTACCATGATGTTCAAGGCATATATATGGATCAAATGGCAGTTCACTAAGAGGTAGTTCACTAACTATATATTTAAAAATCTCTTCCTGTGTATTTAACTTCTCTGGATACTCTGCAAAATCGGGTTTTGGTGGTGGTGGTACTTCATCGCCCTCCTCAAAATCACCCATTTCATAATATCCAAGATAATCGGGTGTTCCTGGTATCTCATTTTCTTCTGGATGATTCAGCCATTGTTTACGCATATCCATATATATTTCATAATCACCCATAGCATCTACATATTCATCCCAATCATAAACAAAAGCCCACTTACCTCTTTCCTTTTTCTTAAATCTTATTTTAAATTCAAGTTCTGTTCCTATTCTTACGTTAGGATTAGAATATGCATCATCTATTTCTTTTTTTGATACTTTTTCTACAAGTAGAAATTCATCCAATCTTGTCATATCATTATTTACTCCTATAGATATATTTATATTACATATCTAATAGAGCAGCTTTAAGTTTCTTCACACCAAATTTTTTAGCTCTCTCTTTCTTCCACATGAATATATCAATTCTATTTTTATGTTTTTTATTCATAAGATCATTTATTTCAAATATACCAATTCCATATATATAAACTTTTAATCCAAATATCCACCCATCTTTAAATAAATCTCTACTTACAGCAATAGTTCCAAGACGTACTTTTTTCATACTTGCTGTAATAGTAGGATCATTATCACACTCCTTTTTACTTGGAGTATATGCCGTGACAATTACATTTATATTTCTGGTCTTAATTGCTTTATCTAATTTCTTGTTTTTATTCTCTAAGGTATTTAAACGTTCTTCCAATAAAGAAAAACGTTCTTCCATTTTTACTATAGACGATGTTTGTCTATAATTCGTAACAGAAATTGATAATAATATTACACCAATAGTAAATATATTAAAATAATTATTCATCTAACATCTCCATTAATTCATCAAAGTTTATTATTTTAATGTTATACTGAATAGCTTTTTTCAACTTCCCCGATCCTGATGTTGGATCAGACGTAACAACATAATCAGTTTTTTTACTTACACTTTTAACAATACCACCTTTGGATTCTATCATCTTTATAAGTATATCTCTTTTTATTGGCATCGTTCCTGTCAGAGCGAATTGCATACCTTTTATTTTACTTTCCATATTCTCCTCTTTAAAATGTAATCCTAAAGATGTTAAATAATTATATGTAATTTTTACTCTTGGTAATTCATCAACTAAGTTTTTATCTAATATTTCACCAATACCATCAATATTTTCTGAAAATTCACCATACGTAACATTAAATATATCATCAAAGTTATATTTTTTAAATATTGATCGTGATACCTCAGTACCAATACCCGATATTCCAAAAGAAGAAAGTAATTTCTCTGGTGTAGTTGTTAATGTACCTAATATCTCACTAACTATTTGTTCTCCTCTTTTAATACCAAATCCTTCAATTCCAGCTATGGTAATTTCATCTATCTCATATGCTTTTTCTATAGTATCTATATTAAGTTTTTCTAAAGTCTTTTCTGTAATATTTTCAGCACCCAATTCACGTAAAAAATATGACATCTTTTTAAATACAGATGATCTACAGTCTGTATTTGTACATACAATATCAACACCTTTCCATATCACTTCACTATCACATGAAGGACACTTTGTAGGACAGTCTACGAGTGAAGAATGACTGGTTGTAACACTTACTATATAAGGAATTACATCACCAGACCTTAGCAATTCAATTTCAACACCTCCTTCTATGTTATTATCTAATATATACTTTGCGTTATGTCCAGCCGCTCTGTTTATTGTTACACCACCAATTACAACAGACTCTATGATAACAGTAGGTACAATTCTTCTTGTTCTACTTACATTCCATTCAACACTTCTAACTTTAGTTTTATATGGTGTTCCCTGTACTTTAAATGCAACCTTATTTCCTGGTATGTATTCATCTTCTCTTTCAGAATCGTTTACAGATAATACTATACCATCCATATCATACTTTATATCTTCTCTTTTTAACATATCAAGAAGATAATTTAATGCATTATCTTTATCAATAAAGTTAAATTCAGGAGTATCAAGACCTAAACGTCTTATATATGCAAATCTATCAAATTCAGTATTTAATTTTACTGGTGCTTTTATAACTTCATAGAAATATACATCCATTGATTCTAATCCATATATATCATCCCTATTTAATAGGCCAGCTGTACCATTCCTTCTTGTACTATATCCAAGATCTTCATGAAGATTTCCCTTTATTATAGCATCTCCTCTTAATATAACATTATCAACGGGCCCTATACGAGGACAAAATATTCTTGCTTTTCCTGTTATATCTTTACCTATATATCCATCCCCTCTTGTTGCTGCAAAAGCAACCTTACCATTATTATAATGAACTATAATACTTACACCATCAACTTTATGTGATGCAATTATATCACCATCATTAGAATCAATCCATGCTTCTACATTATGAATTTTCTTTTTTTCAAGACTACCAAGAACATATGGTAACTTAATCTTATCCCCACTAACTTCTGATCCTATTTGATTAAAATAGGGATCATTAGGGAATTCTTCTTTTGCCTGTTCCTTTAGAATATCATATTCATCATCTGAGATAGGAGATATACCATCATTATAATATTGATCATCATATTCTTTGAGTGTTTCTATTTTACTTATCATATGAATATCCTTAAAGTTTTTATTTTATTATAACACGAAAATTGGTTTTATGTAAATAGGATAACGAAATTAAGCACAGTTTTCCTTTAGATATTTACAATTAAATCTAAGCTTTTCTTTTCTTTCTTCATCTCTCTTTTTCCAATATTTTATAAGATTAATAATATTGATAGCTTTATCTATCATACGATGCCCATAATCTTCTGGACTATCACAAACAAGATGTAGACATTTTTCATGATATGCAATATTCATACCAGCATCACCATATATACCATGCCTATTTACATATTCAAGATTACTATCTTTTTTACAAAAACAACATCTTTCAAACACTTTAAATAAATTATACATATTTTTACTCCTTATTTTTACTCCTCTTTTATGCAACACTATCCGATCTTGGTGCAAAATGTGACACGACAGCGTTATGTAGCCTTTCTAATATACTCTTTATATCAAAAGGAACAATCTTCATTTTTGATATAATAACTTTACGTATATTATCAGGATTAGATGCATACCCACTTATAAAATGCTGTGGATTCTGATACATACTTTCTATAATATCAGATACGGCTCTCTCCCATTTCATATCATGATTTTCCATAATTATGACCATATTCCTAACATGTTTTCTCTTTCTCTTTCTCCATCTGTAAATTCATTAAGTTCATCATGAAGTATTTCATCCTCATATTTTTCCATTAATGAACCAATTTTTTCCATATCAAATACTTCATTCATCCTTTTCAGTAATTCCATTCCTTGCTTGTGAGTAATACGTTCAATTTTCTTAGCCTGATCTCTATCGCTTTCCTTTTCTTGTTCAGTAAGTAATGTATATGGTGTATCCATTTGTCTCTTCCATCTTTCTACACTCTCGGAGTGTATAGT
>Ga0180008_1002067_pt1 | contig 11311 bp, 20 predicted proteins | sample MM_PW_MetaG_FD_121121 | JGI IMG/M metagenome (GOLD analysis project Ga0180008, IMG submission 121121) | Groundwater microbial communities from the Aspo Hard Rock Laboratory (HRL) deep subsurface site, Sweden - MM_PW_MetaG | ecosystem: Environmental > Aquatic > Deep subsurface > Groundwater... | reverse complement strand
GTCTTGACCTCAAGAAAGTCAACAAAGCAAATAGGATGAACCTGTCCCTTCGATTGCCCTTTATAATGTGGCTGGAAGAGAAAACCAGCCTGAAATGTTACGAAGTCGGCAGTGCCAACAGGACACAATTTAATAGCATAATCTCTGTCGCCCTTTTTAACATACGCTGTGCCACTGTTAAGGCGTAGGAATATAAGCTTCCCCAAGTTCTCTTGATATTGTAACCAATCCCCTACTCCCTTCTTTATCTCAGCTTCAGATAGCGGTGGTAGTGTCATTCTATAGCCTCATTAGCTGCCTCACGAAGGTCAGCCCCTTTACACTCAGGGCAAGGCTCTACATTGGCTTTCCATGGGGTAATCTCAAAAGCTATATGACCAGTTCCTGCACATACAGGGCATACATCTGGCTCAAGTAGCTGGCAGAGTTCCCTCCTAACCTGTTTTAGACATGTTGGACATAGCCAAAAACAAGCAAAGTGCATATTATTTTCATCGTATAGCACCAATTCTCTACAGCCAGTGTTTGAGCAGACCGAACAAAAAGCTTTGGGAGCTTCGTATAAAGCTACAATTCTATGCGCTAATTCCTCACTCATTTTACTTTCCCTTCCTCGGGCGGAAATCACTAGCGGAATTTAACACTGTTCTAGCCTTCTCAATGTCGGAAAATCGGGAGACAACAAACGGTGGCAATTCAGCATAGTCGAGATTAGTGGTGATGACGGTGAATAGATTATCTCTATACCGGGCAAGCATGATGCGCTCAAGTTGGTTAAGGGAAAATGGGGTGAAACTGCCAGCTGCCCCGACATCATCTAGGAGTAGATATGGCATCTTGCAGATACCCGCCATAATATCGTTAAAGGAAGTATCCCCGGGTTCTATATTCCTGTCGAAAGTCCCCTTGAGCCTGGCAACGAAGTCAGGGAACGTCTGAATCTTCACTTGGTATCCTTTCCCCCATATTTCGAGAGCAATCGCTTCAAGTAAATGTGTCTTACCATTACCCCACTTTCCATAGATGAGCAATAGCTTCCATTCTGTCTGCAAACCCGCTATTAGTTTCGCCGCCTCGAAAGCATCCTCAGCACCTTTGACCACCTTAAAGTTGGCAAAGGTGGCATCCAGGCTGGAAACGCCGAGAGACCTGCATATTCGCTCGGGGCTTACACAATACCGGCAGACCACTGCGCCTGAGTAATCTGGATTGCCCTCCTCTTTAAGGGGATGAACGATGCCGGCATCGTGACAATGCTGGCACTGATATACTGGCTCTGGAGTAGCTTCTTTAAGGTCTGAAAGGTGGTGGTTTGGTATAACTCTTTTCAGGATTTCCCCGATTGCCTCCATTGTGACCTCCTTGTTTATCTCTTCTCATCTCCATTTCCTTCGCACACCAATTACCTAGAGCTAATGAGGGACTTTTTATAGTCTTATTATGGTCTCTATACCATATCTGGCATCTTTCCCATTCGGTGTCAATATTTAACTCAGTGTAAGTAATTCTTAGTTTTTCTTTATAAGTAGTGAATGATGCTGGTGTACCTTCAGCTTCAGCTTTAGCTTTAGCTTTAGCTTTAGCTTTAGCTTTAGCTTTAGCTTGGGGTGGACTTACTTTGGAGTAGGTCTGGAGTAGGTCTGGAGTAGGAGGTGGTATTTGAGACTGTGACTCCTTACTTTTTTGCAATCCCACTTGGTGTTTTTCAAAGTTTGGTGCGACTAAATATGTGTTTCCGTTGCACGAATAGCGCAAAATCAATCCGTTTTTCTCTAGTTCTACTAAGTATTTCTCAACTTTTTGTGGACGGATAGAACTCCGGGGGAAGACAATACTTTTAACTGTTAAAGCATCGCCGTGTAATCTTCCCTCACAATCTAAATGAGCTATTAGCCATGTGAAAAGAAGGCGTGCTGTATCATCGGAGAGGGCGTTTACCTTCTCGTCTAAGCTAATGGCTTTACTCAGAAATCTACCTCTTGGCATGGATGCTGTCCTTTAATTGGTAGTGGTATCGGTCTATCAATTCCCGTTGGATATCAGGTGAGGATAGTGCCCATTCATAAACGCTGGCGACTACTTCGTGGGAATGTAACAATTCCATTTGAAGGAAACCTGACGCAAGAGCGTGAATGTCATCAAAAAAGAAATGAGCACGCAATATGGATAGTAAATCATCTTCAGTTCCCGGCCGTTCATTCCTTTCATCCTCGTGGCAATTTTCACAAAGTGTAACCAATAGAACATCGGGATAATCCCATGGCTCTGTACTGGGTAAATATCTCCGGTGGTGGACGACTAGGGTGGATTCTGAATCAAAGCACTTTTGGCAATTCCACTCATCACGTTCAAGTATTTCAAGTCGTTTTTTCTGCCAGCGTGGGTCTCTTAGCTTCTCGGAATACTCACTTATCATCTACGGCTCCTTTCAGCCTTTCTATTTCTTCAAGGGGATAGTAGGAATGTCCGTCAATAACAAAGGGTCTGATTTTGCCAGACTGCGCCCATCGCCAGAGGGTCATAGTGGTTATGCTTAATCTCTTAGCAGTTTCTTTTGGCGGAAAAAGATTATTTACCTGAAGTGTTATCTTCTGTTCGTTCATATGTTACGAGCATAACATACTTAATAACCATTTGTCAAGCCCTTCTGGGGGTTATTTTCGAAGCTATTAAGCAATTACCAGGAATATCAGTAAACTTTATATACTTGAACGAAGCTCTTGCTTTGCCATCCTTGTTTTTATTCTCTAACCACTTAAAAGAATGGTTAAAAGCGCTTAAAACCAATGATGCCCAGTTAACAATAACCCACATAGAGAAACCATCCCTTCTTTTTGTAGCGTAACCGCAGAAGTAAAACTGTGCTGCCAGATTAAACCAGTCTCCCTTTTCATTAGTTAATGGATTCTGCATATATTCTACAGTTAAAGTACCGAAGGTGGTGTCCAAACACTTCTCTTGCCCTGTCAAAATACATCCGGTCGGCAAAGTGATAATAGTGTCAATAGCGAATTTTCTATCCAAAATATAGTCGTCAGGTTGCTCAATTCTCTTTATCTGTATAGCTCTACCGAATACAGAATAATAGACATCATCTATAAACGGCATCATCGCCCTGTTTAACTTCTGACGGGGGTCATTCTCAAAATTACTATTGCCCCAATCGCTGTCTTGCAATTCTCACATACTCCTCGTTTTGCTCGATTAAGATACACTCATTCTCGTTACATGCTATCCCAGTTGTTGCTACCCCTGCGAACGGGTCAAGTATTCTAGAGCTGGCAAACGAACCATATCGAACAAGCCATTTTATTAGCTTTACTGGTTTTTGTGCCGGATGAAACTTGGTATCCTTAAAGTTAGTCTGCGGAACTGCATATGTCTGTACATCAAATCTCGTATCATCCCATTTATCAGGGAAGTTTAATTCCGTAGTACCTATATGGAATATCATTTCCCAAGAGCCCAAAAACTTATTAACTGCTTGGCTCCCCATAGACATATTGCGCCGGTGCCATATAATCCGTGACTTGATAGGCATATCTAACTTGCGGAATATCATTTCCACATCGGCTGTGTATTGAGGGGAGCAGAACCAAAATAAATGAGACTTGTCTGATAATGCGTTTTTGCAGACAGTTAACCATATCTCAACCCGGGCAAGGTAGTCAGGGATATTATCCCAGTCGTAATCAGTGACATTGTAAGGGGGGTCAGCAATAATCAGGTCGAACTTACCAAGTTGGGGAACAATATCAACCATATCTCCCAGCAGTAATGATACATTGGTTCTCTTGTAATCAGGTGGTTCTACTATGTCTACTTTGGTTGATTTTATTGAGTTATAGACTTTATTGATTGTTACCTCACCCTTAGCCAGTTTAGCCTTTTGTGCCGGTGAAGCCTTAGCCTCAATCTCTTTTACTTTGGCTAGCGTGCCGTGAGATACATCTGCTTTTATAGCTAGCTCTTCACGGGTATCGATAGCAGTAATCGGTGCCAATGTTGGCACCGATTTTGATGGTCTTCCCACAGTAGCCACATATTTAGCCTTAGCCCTCGCAGCGATAATTCCCTCTAGCCTGAGAGCCAACACTGACCGCTGGTAGTTATTCAGATTGCGCCTGTCTAGTTGGTTATTGATAATCCATATTTTAGCCTCGTCTCTATCGGCAAAGTGTAACTCATTGGCAGGTTTAAGTGGTATATTGTGCTTGGTGCAGATGTCATACCGATTATGCCCATCTACAATAGTTCCATTCCAAGTATCTATCGGCACTCGGTTGCCTTCCCTAATAATACTTGCTTCAAGCCCAGCATATTCCTCGACTGATAAAGGTGGTATTATAGAGTGGAATTCACTGTCAATGAATAAATCAGCCATTCAACCCCCTTTTGTTGCGGTCCCGGTCGATGATATTCTTGATAGCTTGTCGGGTCATATTAAACATACGACCGAGTTCTGCCATATTGTTGATTATCTCGCTCTCATGTAACTTGATAATCCTCTGGTTGCGTTTAAGTGTGCCACAGCGAATTTGTTGTATTTCACTTTGGTCAGGCTTCATAAAAAGAGCATAGCACAAGTAAGGAGACTTGTCAGTACCTTTTAAGTATTATTTTTAGAGGGTAAAATAAAGTGCCCCCTACCTTCTTGCTAAAGGTAGGGGGCATAAGAAAGGAGTTTAAGTGAGATGCAGGAAGAACATCCCACTCAGCTATCAGCTTACACTGGCTAGGGTTCTTTGTCAACCGGGGCATATATCTCTCTCAGGGTTTGGAAGGCATCCCAAGAGTTAATCGTCATGTCGTTCCGGTTGCTGCCACCAAGCTCCGCATACATTTCTGAAGGCTGCTTGCCAGTGAGTCTGTAGAAGATGGTTTCCAGCATTGGAAAGCTAAAGACTTTCTCCCTGGTAATCTTGTCCCACTCTGACCGAGGCTTTATCTTCGAGGTAACTTCAAGTGGCTTTTGGTCAACAGGCGGGGTTATCTTAGCTCCAGCAGAGTTTGATATAGTGGGTGTGGAAGGTATGGGTTTAGGATTATCCTTCTTACTGGTTAAAGATGGCTCTTCTCCCGGCCATAGTTCCTTAATGTCCTTTTCAATCTCAGCTTCATAAGCGACTTCAAGGTCAGGAGCTTCAATCATAAACATCTTGGCTTGTTCCCTGGCTACGTCTGCAAGTTGTGCTATAGTTACATCAGTTCTCAAGTTAAGCACATAGACTGTCTGCTTCTTACCATCTTCGGGATTATTTACCTGAAGAGGTTCAAAGGTCAACGTCAATGGAATTAAGGATAAGCGACCAAAAGCCCTTTTGATAATCGCAGCGCAGGAATTGATGTTAAGAATGGAATTGATAGAGCCAGTATCTATTTGCCAAACTCCAAGGCCCGGGATTTCTGGTATGAGAAACTTTAGATTCATAACCTCATGGCACTGTGCTTTCCCTTTCTCCTTATTTTGGTAGATTGGACAGTCTTTACCTTCACAAATCATTTCCCTTAATTCAACTGTGCCTACTATGTCCTTAACAGGTAACTCGCCAGTTTTAATATGTACCATCCTCAATGCTGTTTCACCATCGCCCTTACAAACCAATCCATAAGTTTGATTATAGCTCTTATAATATTGCGTAGCCCATTGTTCTGCATCTTCTACTGGTATCAAGATACGTAGTTCCTTCGGCTTTTCCCCAAATATTTCCACTAACTTGGCATAATTGGAGTGGTCTTTGGGAAGCACGAAATATTCGGTTTTCATCGGATAACCTTTTTCGGGATGGCGCACTCCAAGATGTATTTTGCCAAGTCTAGGGAGTCTAACTGAATCGCTTAAATCTTTTATCGCCATATTCCCTCCTTTAATTTAATTCTATACTAATTTTTAACCTCTGATAGCAATACTGGGTTTGTTAAATATATCTAAGCCTGGAATGTTCCTCATACCAGCACGAACCAACTTGCCAACTTTAGCACTATCAAGCATTTTATATTCGTCAGGGACTAACGCAAAGTCAACAACTGCAAAAGTCCAATTATTCCTCTGTCCTGAGCTTCCCATATCGCTTATCACTCTATCCGGCACATCTTCAGGTTTTTCTACTGGTGTAAGGTCTACTGTGATTTCGCCGTTCAGTTTCATCTCTCGTCTGGCAATGTCCAACTTCTCAGTCTCTATTGCCTCAGCTTCCCTGATTTTGCGTCGCTGCTCAGTATTGAACGCTAACATTTTCCCCGCTGTGATTTGGTCTGCCTGTTCTATCGGCTCCATAAAGGTCTTATAAGCATCGTTGGTTTCCTTTATGTGGTCTTGAAATGGCTTTAGATATTCCTTACGCCTTTCCTCTATAGCCTTTTTGACTTTGCGGATGCTAATTAGGTCATCATTTGCCGGCTTCAGGTCATCATTACAGGTGATAATTCTAGCTTCAGCGAAGTTTCTCAAGCTTATTGCTTGCTGGTAGAGAGCCATAACTTGGGTATCGGCTTCTGGCTTAACTACAGCTAGAACGGTTCCGCTTTCCATAGAGTTCTCTGTCATTATTTATTTCCCTCCTTAAATTGTGCTTTGATTTGCGCTCTCTCCTCGTCATATTTCTTCATGGCTAGCGCTCTCTCCTCTTTATATTTCTTCGCATATTTCTTCCAGGCTGGTGCCTCATCATATTTCTTCCGGACTAGAGCTAGTGCCTCATTATATTCCTTCAAGGCTTGTGCTCTCACCTCATTATATTCCTTCAAGGCTTGTGCCTCATCATGTTTCTTCCAGGCTAGAGCTATTTCCTCTTTATATTTCTTCCTGGCTAGTGCTGTCTCCTCATCATATTTCTTCCAGGTCTGTTTCTCATCCATTAGTTACCTCCTTTCTCTGCTATCTTATTAAATTCTACTTTGATTTGAGCTACCTCCTCTTTATATTTCTTCAAGGCTAGTGCTTCCTCCTCTTCAAATTTCTCCCAGGCTGGTGCTGTCTCCTCATCAAATTCCTTCCAGGCTTGTGCTGTCTCCTCTTCATATTTCTTCAAGGCTGGTGCTTCCTCCTCTTCATATTCCTTTTGGGCTAGAGCTACCTCCTCGTCATATTTCTTCATGGCTAGCGCTCTCTCCTCTTTATATTTCTTCCAGGTCTGTTTCTCATCCATTAGTTGCCTCCTTTTTTATTTTATTTTTTGCCTCGGCCTCGGCTCTTACCTTCTCATATTTCTTCAAGGCTAGTGCTTCCTCCTCTTCATATTTCTTCAAGGCTAGTGCTCTCACCTCTTCATATTCCTTCAAGGCTGGAGCTGTCTTCTTAGCATATTTCTTCCAGGCTGGTGCTCTCACCTCATTATATTCCTTCCATGCTGGTGCTCTCTCCTCATTATATTTCTTCAAGGCTTGAGCTCTCTCCTCATTATATTCCTTCCAGGCTAGTGCTGCCTCCTCTTCATATTTCTTCAAGGCTGGTGCTTCCTCCTCTTCATATTCCTTCCTGGTCTGTTTCTCATCCATTAGTTACCTCCTTTACTGCGCTACCTTATTAAATTGTGCCTTGATTTGCGCTCTCTCCTCTTCAAATTCCTTCCAGGCTAGTGCTATCTCCTCGTCATATTTCTTCCAGGCTAGTGCTGTCTTCTTAGCACATTTCTTCCAGGCTGGTGCTCTCTCCTCGTCATATTCCTTCAAGGCTGGTGCTGTCTCCTCTTCATATTTCTTCCTGGCTAGTGCTCTCTCCTCGTCATATTTCTTCAAGGCTAGAGCTCTCTCCTCGTCATATTTCTTCAAGGCTGGTGCTCTCACCTCTTCATATTTCTTCCTGGCTGGAGCTCTCTCCTCGTAATATTTCTTCAAGGCTGGTGCTGTCTCCTCTTCATATTCCTTCAAGGCTGGTGCTGTCTCCTCTTCATATTCCTTCCAGGTCTGTGCTAGTGTCTCATTATATTTCTTCAAGGCTAGAGCTCTCTCCTCGTCATATTTCTTCAAGGCAGGTGCTGACTCCTCTTCATATTTCTTCATGGCTTGTGCTCTCTCCTCGTCATATTTCTTCCAAACTACTGCTCTCACCTCTTCATATTTCTTCAAGGTTTGAGCTGCCACCTCTTTATATTTCTTCCTGGCTTGTGCTCTCTCCTCTTCATATTTCTTCAAGGCTTGAGCTGCCACCTCGTCAAATTCCTTTTGGGCTAGAGCTGCCTCCTCTTCATATTTCTTCCAGGTCTGTTTCTCATCCATTAGTTACCTCCTTTCTCTGCTACCTTATTAAATTCTACCTTGATTTGTGCTATCTCCTCTTCATATTTCTTCCAGGCTAGTGCTACCTCCTCTTCATATTCCTTCAAGGCTGGTGCTCTCACCTCATTATATTTCTTCATGGCTTGTGCTAGTGCCTCATTATATTTCTTCCAGGCTGGTGCTAAATTCATCTTATCCCTCCTTCTTATTTTATTTACCAGTACAACCCCGGTATTTCTCAATAGACGCCCCACAGATGGTGCCCTTTAAGCAGCGACAGAACATCGGTGGCTGAGGGCATATCAATGGCTTTGGCTTTGATTTACCGAATAGCTTCATTACTGTTCTCTCCATTGCCCCAGTCAAACTCATAGTCATTGTCTGCTATATCCTTGTCAGGCATTATTATTTCTCCGCAGAAGCCAAAGGTATAGCCACCTGGTTGCTCTGGGTATATCTTGATAAAATCGGATGCTTCTCTCAGCCTACGATAATCACCTAAACTAATACGAATACGCTTGGGATAAGTAACTGGTGGTAACTGTTTAATAAGTGAGTCAAGTATTTCTAGTGTTAATTCAGGATTTTCTTTCATGGTTAAATAACTCCTTTATACCTAATTTATCACAGAATTCCTTTAAGGGGATTTCCCACGCAGCTATTCCCACAATATCGTCATACCACCCTGAAATACGAAGGACATTACGGCTCTTAACATACTCAATCAAAATTCCATCACTACTATCACCAAATTTAATGCTTTTAGGTACTGCCATTATTTTATCTCCTACAAAAATCGCATACCCGCTCCTTTACTGGTAGCGGCGTGAGCCTGAAGTCGGTTTGGAATTTAACACCACATTTTCTACATAGATAAGACCTCCTGCGACCTGTCCTCCCTTCTATTTTTTCATTACACCGAGAGTAATTCTTCATGTTTCATCCTCAATTCTTTTGTAGACTTACCCTCCCTCATGAGTTCGGTAACTTCCTTTTGCCTTGGTGTAAGCTCTTGCATTTCAAAATCCTCCATTTAATACTTCTACCACTGAACAAACATCGGCATAACCATAATAACCAACCCCTCAATATCCCCAGTGAACTTACCCAGTGAAGATGGTGATGTGATTTCCATATTAACTATTGAAAAGAGCTTGGCTGCCTCTAAGATGTATTTGTAAGCGAAGGCTATTTTAGCTTCATCACCATCAAACGTAACAGGACAAGATAACTTATATTCAAAATCTTCTTCATTCCCTGCTGATATAGAGCATACCTGTTCACCAGTTCCGAGGGCTGAAATCCTGTATCTCACTATGCCGGAATTCAAGTTTTCCCCATCTATCATACTGAGTCTTTGTGCTAGTAAAGGCGCTGAGAATGACGCTCTACACTTGAAAGTTTTCGGTATCAGTTGGTCATAATTCGGGAATGTCCCTATTATGAGTTGAGCTAACATAAGAACGTTGCCCGACTTGATATAGACACGTTCTACTGTTTCCTCTTTATCTTCAAATGCCACCTCAAGAGTTTCAGTTTCAGCAAACAGTTTTTGGATGAGAATGGCTGTCTTTAAGGGGATAATCGCTTGCTTACCCCCTAGCCCGAAAGCTAACCTGCTATCTTTCAGTGCTATCAACCTAAAACCATTGGCAGCTGCCATCTCCCCATCTTTACAACTTATACCGGAAAGAACCGGGCGAGAGTCTTCCAGGGCGCATGCCATACCGACAATGCGTAACATGAGGCAGAACCATTTACTGTCTAGTGTATGCCATTCAAGGTTCAGCCATGGTATCGGTTGGGATGGGAAACTACTTTCTTCCAAAGTGGTAAGGTTTATCTTCCCAATACCATCACGAGACATAGATACTTGTGTTTCTCTTTTTTGTGTTATGGACACTGAACCATTGGCCCCTGATAGGAATTTCTTAGTTGTCTTCCCCGGTAGGAGAATGGCAAAGGCCTCATTGCTGACGCCGGCTATATCTACCATTACGATTTGCTCTAAATTGTTAGTAATTAAGGTCACTTTGCCCTTAGCAAACTCTACTTTTACGAAAGCTAGGACGGGTGAGGCCTCATCGATTTTCAAGTAATTCACCTTTTGTAAGGCTTCTCGTAGTTTAGTAGCGTCTAATGTAGCTGATTTGGTTACTATTTTTATTGTCATTTTTCTTTACTCCTTTCTACTTCTGCTATTAGTTCAAGGTATTCTCCAAGAGTCAGACTACCTAACTCATGCAAGACAGCCTGTATCTCTCTGAATGTTCCGGCCATGCAAACACTAACATCCTTTCCTCCTTTCTTTTTTTACCCTGGTTTTTCGCAGTTAAGATACCACGAGTCACCCTGACGGACTAACCTTACCCAAACGAACTTTAAGTCTTGTAGTAAATCATCGTCTGGGAGGGGTTCCCATCCTAAGACAGGAAAGGTAATTTGATTTGCCACCAGTGGCTCTTCTTCTTTTTCAAGCGCCTCAAGTAAGTCATCTATATATCGAGGCGGTAAGGTTCTTTCCTGTAACCATTTCGTTATCTTTACTTTTTCCGCTTCTGTTATATTCACATCCTTTCCTCCTTTCTTATTTATTCAACGGGTCTCTATCTCTTTCAAAACATTACGAGCCATCTGATTGGGCCGTGTTACCCCTTTCTCCCAGCGCCTGATAGTTAGTGAGGTAACGCCTATTTTAACCGCTAACTGTTCCTGAGTATAACCTAACCGATTCCTTAATGCCTTTACATCGATTATTCCAGTATTGTCTTTAATTTCTGTGTCAGTCATTTTGCCTCCTTTTTTTATTTCTTCAAGGCTTGTGCTAGTGCCTCATTATATTTCTTCCGGACTAGTGCTCTCTCCTCTTCAAATTCCTTCCAGGCTTGAGCTCTCACCTCATCATATTTCTTCAAGGTCTGTGCTAGTGCCTCATCATATTTCTTCCAGACTAGTGCTCTCTCCTCTTCATATTCCTCCCTGGCTGGTGCTGTCTTCTTAGCATATTTCTTCCAGACTAGTGCTCTCTCCTCTTCATATTCCTTCCAGGCTTGTGCTCTCACCTCATCATATTTCTTCAAGGTCTGTTTCTCAT
>Ga0180008_1002066_pt1 | contig 11312 bp, 11 predicted proteins | sample MM_PW_MetaG_FD_121121 | JGI IMG/M metagenome (GOLD analysis project Ga0180008, IMG submission 121121) | Groundwater microbial communities from the Aspo Hard Rock Laboratory (HRL) deep subsurface site, Sweden - MM_PW_MetaG | ecosystem: Environmental > Aquatic > Deep subsurface > Groundwater... | reverse complement strand
CCCGGCAAGACTATCGAGTTTGTAATCGCCAACGCTGCCGAGTGTGAGCCCTATCTTACTATCGACGAGCGCCTGATGGCCGAGCGGCCGACCGATTTTGTTGACGGCATGGCCATTGTCATGAACATCGTCGGTGCGCCCAAAGGCATTATCGGATTGGAAAACAACAAGGCCCATCTGGTGCCGCTGCTGGAGTCGGCCATTACCAAGGCTGCCGCCGGTAAGGACATTACGGTTCAGCTGCTGGCCACCAAGTATCCGCAGGGCGGCGAAAAAATGCTTATTACCGCCATTACCGGCCGCGAGGTTCCCTCCGGCGGGTTGCCGATGGACGTTGGCTGTGTAGTCAGCAATGTCGGCACCATGCGCGCAGTTTCCGAGGCCTTCCGCAAGGGCAAACCGGTTATTGATACCGGCCTGACGGTTACCGGCGCTGCCTGTGAGAGTCCGAAAAATCTGGTTGTGCCGGTTGGTATGCTGGCCCAGGATTTGTTCCCGGATGCCGTGCGCTACAACGCCGAGGCGTTGAAACGTATCGTTATGGGCGGTCCGATGATGGGTCCGGCAGTGCCATCGCTGAACGTTCCACTGCAAAAGAATACGTCAGGTCTGCTGCTGATGGATGCGAAGGAAGCCAAAGTCTTTTCCGAAGGTCCCTGCATCCGCTGCGGCCGCTGCATGAAGGGCTGCGCCTGTCGCTTGTCGCCCGCACTGTTGGCCAAGGCCCTGCGTGAGGGCGATCTGGCCGAGGCCGAAGCTATCGGCGTGCTGGACTGCATCGAATGCGGCAGCTGCAGCTATGTCTGCCCGGCCCACATTCAGCTGGTACAGCGTTTCCGCATCGGCAAGCAGCTGGTGCGCGCCAAGAAACAGAAGGAGGCCCAGCGTGCCTGACAACAAAATGCTCCTGTCATCCACGCCGCATATCTACAGTGCCGTAAATACGCGCAAGATTATGCTGGCGGTAATTATTGCCCTGCTGCCGACCACCATTTACGGCGTTGTGCTGTTCGGCCTGCCAGCGCTGCTGGTAATTCTGGTATCTATCGCCAGCGCGGTGGCGGCCGAAGCCGGCTTCCGTTTTATTACCAAACAGGATATCCGCATAGACGATCTGTCCGCAGTCGTTACCGGCCTGCTGGTTGCCCTGATCTCGCCGCCTTCGGTGCCCTTGTGGGCCATCGCCATGGGATCGGTTGCAGCCATTGTGTTTGCCAAGGAACTCTTCGGCGGCCTGGGCGCCAACCCCTTTAACCCGGCCCTGATCGGCCGCGGCATCCTGATCATGAGCTTTCCGGCACACATGACCCGCTGGCATCTGCCCTTCCAGGCCATCAGCGACGCCACCACCAGTGCTACCCCGCTGAACATCATCAAAATGGGCGGAACCATGACGGATGTGGGCAACGGCTTCCTGGAAAATGGTCTGGCTAAGGGGGCTGAATACAGCGACATCCTGCTTACCCTGTTTCTTGGTAACCGGGCCGGCTGTATCGGTGAAAGTTCCATCCTGCTGATTCTGGTCGGCTTTGCCTTCCTGCTGGCTATTCGGGTGGTTAATTTCATCACCCCGCTGGCCATGATCGGTACCACCTTCATCCTGTCCTGGCTGCTGGGTATGGATCCGGTCTTCGGCATTCTGGCCGGTGGTGTGGTCTTCGGTGCGGTATTTATGGCGACCGACTACGCTTCCAGTCCTATTACACTGATGGGCAAGCTGATTTTCGGTGCCGGTGCCGGCGCAATTACCGTAATCATCCGTAAATTCGGCGGCTTCCCTGAGGGTGTTACCTACGGCATTCTGATCATGAACGCCATAGCTCCCTATCTGGACAAACTGCGCATAAAAAAATACGGCTTTATAAAGCCGGTCAACCCCGTAAAGGAGGCCGGTAAATGAAAAAAGACATTTTCAAGCTCGGTCTGGCCCTGGCGCTTTTTGCCGCCGGTGCCTGTGCCGCCCTGGCGGCGGTGCATATCGCAACCAAGGATACCATCGCCGGCCACGCCGCGCGCAAACTGCTCAATTCTCAGCAGGATCTGTTCCCCTCGGCCGATACGTTTGTAGAACTGGAAAGCGGCGTCAGCACTGAAGCCGCCAAGATCCAGTTCGACGGCGTCTGGAAAGCCATGAGCGGCAATACGGTGGTCGGACTGGTCATCAAGGGCATCGGTCCCAGCTACACCGGCAATGCCGAAGTACTGGTAGGAATCAACAAGAACATGAAAGTTGTCGGCGCCCGGATACTGAAACTGAACGACACTCCCGGCCTCGGCGCCAATGCCACCAAAAAAACCTATTATGTAGACAAGGCCACCGAGACCACCTTCCCGGCCCAGTTCAGCGATAAAAACGCCTCAGATGCCTTTGCGGTCGGAGAGGACATAATCGCCATCACGGCCAGTACCATTACCAGCAAGGGCCTGAGTGCCATTGTAAAAGCCGCGGCGGATTCCGGTGCGGCCTGGCTGCGCAGCAATGCGGGAGGCATGTGATGAAACAACTCTGGAAAATGTTTACGCGCGGTCTAATCGTTGAAAACCCGCTCTTGATGCTGATGATCGGCCTCTGCTCGGCCCTGGCAGTTACCAGTTCGGTAGCCAACTCCATCGGCATGGGCGGCGCCATGATCTTCGTTATCGTCTTTGCCGAATTGGTTATCTCGCTGTTCCGCAAGCTGATACCCAAGGACGCGCGCATCCCGATCTTCATTATCGTAATCGCGGCCTTTACCACCATCATTCATCTGCTGATGCAGGCCTATCTGCCCGACCTGTCGGAATCGCTCGGCGTGTTCATTCCGCTGATCGTGGTTAACTGTATTATCATGGGCCGGGTGGAAGCCTGGGCCAGCAAGCAGCCGCCCCATTTCGCGGTAGCCGACGCACTAGGCATGGGTCTCGGATATACCTGGGTACTGGTCGGCATCGGCGCTGTGCGCGAACTGCTGGGCAACGGCACCCTCCTGGATTTCCAGATCATGCCGCAAAGTTTCGAGCCTATCCTGTTCTTTACCCTGCCGCCCGGCGGCTTCATGGTTTTCGCCTTCTTCATCTCGTTCAACATCTGGCTGAAGAAAGTTACGGGAACCAAAGCCGGCAATACCATCGTATCGGAGAGCGTATGAACCTGATCTCAATATTCCTGAGCGCCATGCTCATCGACAATATCGTGCTCATGCGCTTCCTGGCGCTCTGCCCCTTCATCGGCATGTCGGTGGATCCGGGCAAGAGCATCGGCATGGGCCTGGCCGTTACCTTCGTTACCGTAATGGCTACCGTGGTAACCTATCCGCTGTACATCTTCGTGCTGCAGCCGCTGAACCTTACCTTCCTGCAGATTCTGGTATTCATTCTGGTAATCGCCAGTCTGGTACAGCTGGTGGAATTCTATCTTAAAAAGAAGGTTCCCAGCCTGTACGCCTCGATGGGTATCTTCCTGCCGCTGATTACCACCAACTGCGCCATCCTGGCAGTAACCTTTGATAACATTTCCAAAGGCTTTAACCTGATCGAGGCTGTGGTGTACGCGCTGGGTGTGGCCATGGGTCTGCTGGTTTCGCTCTTGCTGCTGGCCGGCATCCGCGCCCGCATAAAGGCCGCGCCGCTGCCCAAGTTCATGCAGGGTACTCCTATCCTGTTTGTCGCCACCAGTTTGCTGGCCGTTGCCTTCATGGGCTTCTCCGGCCTGATCAAATAAGGGAGACAGAACATGAGTACCATTTTAATAACCATCGGCTTCTCGCTGGCGCTGGCCTTTATTCTGGGTATTACCCTGGGCTACTTTAAAGAGAAGTTCAATGTAGAGAAAGATCCGAAGGTAGAAGCCGTCGAGAACAGCCTACCCGGTGTAAACTGCGGCGCCTGCGGCTATCCCGGCTGTCCCGGTTATGCCGAGGCTGTAGCCAAGGGTGAAGCCCCGGTAAATAAATGCGCCCCCGGCGGCAAGGCTGTCGCCGACGCACTGGCCGCCCTCATGGGCGTTACGGCCAGCGCTGTAGACGTAGTAGCCGTACTGGCCTGCCAGGGCACCAAAGACAAGGCCGGCGTAAAGGGCGACTACGTCGGCGTAGAAACCTGCCGCGCCGCCAAACTGTCCGCCGGCGGCACCAAACTGTGCGCCTGGGGCTGTATGGGCTTTGGTGACTGCGTTACAGTCTGCCAGTTCGACGCCATCAAGATCGGCGAAGACGGGCTGCCGCATGTAGACTACGCCAAGTGCACCGGCTGCGGCCTGTGCATCAAGGAATGCCCAAACCAGCTGCTGCATGCCGTTCCGCGCGACCGCGTCGGTTCCATGGTTATCTGCAGCAACCGTGCCGTAGTAAAAGCCAGCGTTATGAAAAATTGCAAAGTCGGCTGCATCAAGTGCGGCATGTGCGTAAAAGCCTGCCCGGAACAATGCATTACCATGGTAAACGGCATTCCGGTTACCGATTATGAAAAATGTACCTCCTGCGGCCTGTGCGTGGAGAAATGCCCTACCAAGTGCTACCACATGCTGGAAAACATTACTGGCGCAAAGCGCAAGGCAGTGGTCGAAGCGTAAGCAGCTGAAGAAAAATTATAAAGGGGGCGGCCATCCGGAAGATGACCGCCCCCTTTTTCAGCCGGAAATCGAAGCTGCAGCTAAAAACTGCGTTCACTGAGCCATCGCTCGAACTCCGCTGAAAAACTCTTTCCAACCGGAATATTCTTCTCGCCGATCCGGATCAGGCCGGAATCGACATAATCAATGGCATCCAGATTCACCATCCAGGATTTATGGACGCGCATGAACACATCAGAAGGAAAGAACGTTTCTAAATCCTTTAAAGTACGCTGAACAATGAATTTACGGCCTTGCGTATACACTTCGACGTAATTGCCAAGAGAGCGTATAAAGCGTATATCCTGCATCTGAATACGATACTCTATCTTGTTCTCGCGTACAAAAAGGATCTTGCCAGAAGAACCTCCGTTAGCGGATGATACGGACGGTTTTTCACCATCTGCCTTTGTGATTCCCGCGGACCGGGTTATCCGGAACTGATCCCTTAAAAATAACCCTGCAAGGCAAACCAGAATCACGACCAAGACCAGAAAGATACTGCCGAAATACGACCCCGGCTCAGGGAACAAGTAGTAATACCACCAGGCAAAAATCCGGTCAGTTGCGATAACCAGAATAATAGTGGCTATCAGGTAGTTCTGCCACTGTTTCCTGCGCAAAAATCGCACATAGAAAAGAAATTGCGGGTATACAAGCAAGGGGAGAGGCAGCAGCAGCGCAGCGGAAAGACGTAGACCGAACGCAGCAGATTCCCGATGCCAGGCCGGAACGAATATGGAAATAAAAAGCAGCGAGGCGACCAGGCCATGCCTCAAGGCAGCTTTTCCCAGCGCAACCAGGACAGAGTGCTTCATGGGCGGGATTTGGTCATATAACGATGATTCAACGCTGGCCATAAAGCAGATAGTATAGTGTTTTCCCAACTAATCCTAGTTCTTTAATCCGCCAAAATGCAGCATATATCACTTTTATAGCAGCGTTCGTCATATTTAGCGGCACACGCTGCATAACTACGTTATTGTTCCCACCTGCAAGGAGTAAAACACGCAATGGACAGGACAATAAAGGCAATTATCCTTTTTGCCGCACTGCTTCTCATCTACACCAGACCGGCTGTCCGTGCCGAAGACCGACCGCCCGTCGACAAGATCGACCAGATCATGAAAGACTGTAATATTCCCGGAGCTGCTCTGGTGGTTTTTTCCGCCAATGAAATACTCAGCCATCAAGCTCTGGGCTGGGCGGATTACGATAGGCAAATTCCTGTTACCGACCAAACCGCCTTCCGTGTCGCGTCAATCACCAAGAGTTTCACAGCTCTTGGATTACTGCTCCTGGCAGAGCAAGGATATCTTTCACTCAATACCAAGGTATCCGATATTGCTCCGGAGGTTGAAATAAAAAATCCCTGGCAGAATAGCAAGCCAGTAAGAATCGTTCACTTATTGGAACATTCGGCGGGTTTTAATGAACTGCATTTCAATGACACCATAGTCGAAGATCCATTCTATCCGCCACTCAGCAGCGCCATAGAGAAAGGTACAAACAGCCGAAGGCTCCGCTGGCCTCCAGGTACATTGATCAGCTACAGCAGCTCCGGCTATGCCTTGGCCGGCTATCTGATGGAAAAGGTAACAGGCAGATCCTATGAAGAGTTGGTAGGCAATCTTGTCCTGAATCCCCTTGGGATGAACTCTTCCGGATTTAAGAAGTTCAAGTTTGACAACAGGCTCATGGCGCTCGGCTATTCGGGGATCTTTGCTGCACAGCCATGGCTAGAGTATTATGCAAGACCGGCAGGCTCGCTCATATGTACCGCAGGTGATCTTGCCAGCTTCGGACAGATGCTGTTGCGGGACGCTACCGGAAACAAGCCATCGTCCGTTCCAGACCCGCCCTTCCCGAGTTGCGTGCTGGCACTAATGCGGGATGGCGAAAGCACCGGTAAAAACCTGCCTCTTACGGGCGGCCTGGGTCTGGGCAAATCGGAGTATCGAGGCTTTATCTGGTACGGACACAAAGGCGCTGATCTGGGAGGCTATACCGCCGTTTTCGGGTTTTCGCCGGAACTGGATCGAGGCTACGTGTTGCTGACCAATTATTATGATCTGGATTTTCAGACCGGCATAGTCAAACTGGAAAATCTGGTCAGGGATTTCATTGTTGCAAATTCGACAGCGCAACCTCGGCAGCCGGCACCAGAGCAGCCGGTCGCAGCTTCACAGCTTGCAATATATACCGGCTATTACCAATGGCAGAATCCCCCCCAGAAACTGGTCGGATGGCTAGATTCACGGCTAAGCAGCTATGAGGTGCAGCTCGCCCCGGACGGGAAGCTTACACTGCGCGAAAGCGGCTCGGAGAAAACAAGACTCCTCATTCCAACTGCCAGCGGAATGTTCCGGTTCGAAAACCGAATATATCCTACGGTACGGATCGATCCAGCCGCAGGTACGCTGGAAATTGGAACAGAACAATATGCCAGAAAAATCCGGCTTATTACCATAATTCTGAATCTCCTACTGTTTGCTGCTTTATTGCTGCCGCTTACCCTGCTTCCGGTTTATCCCGTCCTGCTGCTTGTTCGTGGCTGCGTGTGGATCAAAAACCTTGTTTTACGAAAAAAGCATCGGGTAACCGCACCGACCGGGAGGAAAGCGCTCCCGCTCCGGTTGAGTGTTTCCTTTCTGTCCAGTCTGCTGCTGTGGGGTTCTTTGGGATTGTTGGCTACCCAACCAATGCTAAATTGGGGGCAGCCCACCTTACGGACCGTGCAATTTTTCTTCACGTCGCTCCTCTACGCCGCGACCTGCCTATTTTTGGCGGCAATTTCTATAAAAGCGCTGTATCTCCGTTTTTCATCGACAAAGGTAGTGGACCACCAAGCCCCAGATTCGTGCATACAGGAAATCTATACAAACGCTGTAATTCTGGCTCAATTTACGGGAATGCTTTTTCTGGGATACCATGGCATTATCGGACTTCAGCTCTGGCAATATTAAGCGTCGGGTCAGGCTGGCCAAGGCTTGCATATCGATTTCCCTGATAAGGAGAACTGGCGAATGCATCTTATTTCTGGAAACCAGACAAAACTGCGCGGATTCTTTCCCGACTATACTTGGAATTTTGTCGCTGACTCCATCCTGGAAGGATGTATGGGAAAGATTCTGGCAGACAACCCGGACTCGCCGTCGACGCTTATATTGACCATACCGCAACACAAACTCTTTATTGTCGGAGGTGAGGCTGACACCTCTTCAGCACACATGTTTCTTTCCACGCTCCCGAATTTTTCCACAATCATTCCCGGAAAACAAGCTTGGGTCCAAGTATTGAATGAGCTGCATAAAGGAAAGATATTTCCCAAAAAACGATACGCATACGAAAGCGACCAGCTACAGGAGGCAAGACTGGAAGCAATCATAGCAGAATTGCCGCAAGGGTTTACGCTTGAGCAGATTGACACAGCCCGTGCCAGACAGATCATGCAGGAACACTCGGATCTCACTGAGGACCAGTTTTTCGGTTTCAAAACACCTGACGATTTTATGCGGCGCGGTTTCGGATTTTGTGCGATGGATGGAAATCGGATCGTCTGCATAGCGGCTACCGGAGCGGTTTGTTCAAATGGAATGGAAATCCAGATAAATACCCACAAACGTTTCCGGGGCCTGGGATTAGCTACAGCCACCGGTGCGGCCTTGATACTCGAAAGCCTGCAGCGGAACATAGCACCAAATTGGGATGCCGCTACAAAGAAATCAGCAGGCCTCGCCCAGAAACTCGGCTATGTGCCCAAGGGAACATATTATACATATCTATACACAGGATCCCGTTTTTGGATCGGATTGCGTAATTTCCTGCGGAGAGTGCGAGGCAAGAAAGGAGACTGAAAACTGTAGCACAAGTATCTGCAAGCGCAGCATCCCAGCCCGCAGCCAGGGGAACTTTCTCCTGCCAGGCTTCCGCTTTACCTGTTATCATACAAACAATGGCATACTTATATGCTTAACACAAATAAAAATGCCTATATCTTTTATTAATAATTATTATCATTAAACATGCTTATTCTACAATTTTTAAGAGCCATCAAATTTCTACGATATGTTCTTCAGTAACATTAAAACCGTTATTTTTGTATAAATGGTAAGCTCTCATTTCAGTTTCCGTTCCAAGAGTTAGAGTTTTGCAATTGTTTTCTAATGCAATATTCTTAATTCTGTTAAGCATTGCTTTGCCAAGTTTACGATTTTGGTATTCCGGTAAAATGCACATACAACTGATATGATAATTATCTTCAAGATATGGCAACACAAGTGCAAATCCAATTGTTTTGTCATTGAGTTTATATATAAAAGAAGCGGGACAGGCAAGAACTTCCGGGAAGCCAAGTTCTTCATTGAAATATCTTCTTCTCTCATTATCATTTTGCAGCTTAAAGAACTTTGCATCTCCAATACTGAAAGCTTTGAAATAACAATCAAAAAGAAGGTCAGATTCTACACTGCTGATTGGTTTTACAGCAATATCCTCTATCAAATTTTTATCATTATAATTTGCTTGATCAAGTGTACAGATCATCTCAACATATTTGAATTTCGTCATTCTTCACTCCTTCACCTTTAATCTTATCATGGCTGACAGGAACTGTCATATAAGAATTTTTCGGTTTGCATCGAACTGCGGCTTTTGCCCCGAACTACGACCATTCTCCTATCCCGAGCAAATAATCCAACCATATTTTTCGGCAACGCCGACAAGTTATTATTTTAATGCTCATATACTTCCGCTGTCAAGCATTGATTGGCCGATTATAATAGAACTTAAGACATAGCTCACCTATGTTGTTATTTAAACATCTATTTTGAAGTGTGTTCCTATAGCTATATGGAATCTACAATGGGGCCATGTTTGGATTTCTTTTTAACCAAAATTCTGTTGCCGAGAAGGTGATGTTAGGGCGATCTTTCCCTTACTTGAGGGCTTTTTCTGCCACACCTCATAACGACGGTCGGGTCGCCATTGCATCTCCTCGGAGCGGCAGCAATACGTGCTGACAGTCGCAGCGGTATCAGGATTTCAGCGCGCACGACGCGAGTGTGGCCGCTCCTGCGGGGTTTTCGCTTTGCCCCTTTCCCGAAGGCAGGCCATCCTCGATGCAGTCTATCATATGGCTTACACAGTTGCAGCGCAGCCGGTACCAGCTGTAGGTGCCGCGTTTTTCGTCACTCACCAGGCCGACCTTTTTAAGCACTGCCAGATGTTTAGATACCGTTGTAAGGTCGGCACCGATGGCCTCGCGCAATTCACCTACGTGGCAGCTCCTGGCCTCCAGCATTTCCATAATCAGCAGACGGGATGGATGCGCCAGCGCTTTCAGCAAGCCTGCCCGTCGTTGCAGGCGCTCCGAGTCCTGTTCAGTCATGGTGTCTCCCATCAATGAATTGCCCGAGCTCTGCCGGGAATCTGTTAGATTGCGGTTAAAACAAAGCTGCCTCGTTGATATTGTTGGCAATATCGCCAACAATAGTAGTGTTCATTGTTTGAACTGTCAACCGCACCACGAAAGGACAAAAGATGAGCGACACGCAAAAACCGGCGATCAGTTTCTTCGCCAAATACCTATCCCTTTGGGTAGCCCTGTGCATCGGCCTTGGGGTTGCTATCGGCCACTTCCTGCCGGGAGTACCGGCCTTCCTCAGCCGCTTCGAGTATGCCAAGGTTTCAATTCCGGTTGCCATACTCATCTGGCTGATGATCTACCCCATGATGCTGAAGGTCGATTTCGGCAGCATAAAAAATGCCGGCCGCAAACCCAAGGGACTTATCATCACCCTGGTGGTAAACTGGCTTATAAAGCCCTTTACCATGTACCTGATTGCCGCCTTCTTTCTTAAAGTGGTATTCAAGGCACTTATTCCCGAAGCTCTGGCCAGCGAATATCTGGCCGGCGCAGTACTGCTCGGCGCTGCGCCCTGTACGGCCATGGTTTTTGTCTGGTCCTACCTCTCTGATGGTGATGCCGGCTATACTGTTGTACAGGTAGCCATCAACGACCTGATCATCCTGTTTGCATTCACCCCTATCGTAGCCTTCCTGCTCGGCATCAGCGACGTACGTGTGCCGCTGGACACTCTGATTCTGTCTGTTGTGCTCTTTGTAGTAATTCCCCTGGGCTTCGGCGCGCTTACCCGTACCACCCTCATCCGCAAACGCGGGCTGGAGTGGTTCGAAAACAGTTTCGTAAAAAAGTTTGAGGGCATAACCGAAGGCGGACTGCTTTTAACCCTGGTCATCCTGTTTGCGTTTCAGGGTGATGTGATACTGCAGAATCCGCTGGCCATCCTGCTGATCGCCGTTCCATTAATCCTGCAAACCTACTTTATCTTCTTCGTAGGCTATGGCTGGGCAAAAATTTGGAAAGTGCCTTACCAGGTGGCAGCACCGGCCGGCATGATCGGGGCGTCAAACTTCTTCGAGCTGGCAGTTGCAGTGGCCATCAGCCTGTTTGGACTGGCTTCAGGAGCCGCCCTGGCTACCGTAGTCGGCGTACTGGTTGAAGTTCCGGTAATGCTGTCACTGGTGCGCATCGCCCGGGCTACCCGTAAAAAATTCCCGGAGGCGGCTTGACTCTGGCAGCGGTGGCTCCTACTATTCCTGTACTGCCGCCCGACTTGCTGTGCTGGTTACCATTCCGGGCGGCGCAGTCTACAGAAAAGAAGGACGGCACGACCATGGCAATCGATACCCAGCTGGCAAT
>Ga0180008_1002063_pt1 | contig 11339 bp, 8 predicted proteins | sample MM_PW_MetaG_FD_121121 | JGI IMG/M metagenome (GOLD analysis project Ga0180008, IMG submission 121121) | Groundwater microbial communities from the Aspo Hard Rock Laboratory (HRL) deep subsurface site, Sweden - MM_PW_MetaG | ecosystem: Environmental > Aquatic > Deep subsurface > Groundwater... | reverse complement strand
ATCCGTGGAACAAGGGAACAATCTGCAAACAGAGTTCCAGCGTTTCACGTCTTCGTATCCCGCATTTGCTGCCGTGCAGGACTGCACCGGTAGTGAACGCCCAGCCAAAGCTCCAGAGCGCATCGTCTCCGCCTCCAGCCAGCCAGTTCTTACCGATTTGATTATCATGAAATTCGGTGGTACCTCATTGGGTGCCCCGGATCGTTTCCGCAGTGCCGCACAGTTGATACGGGAGCAATTGACAAAACTTCCTCCTGCTGCCGGGAAAATTCTGGTAATTTGCTCTGCGATGTCTGGAACTACTGATACCCTGCTGGCTTGCGGCTCTCTGGCAGCTAGTGGCCAGTCTGATGAAGCCTTACTGAAATTTAGTCAGCTGGCAGAATCGCACAAGAAAACAGCCAATGCGCTGCTTGATCAGGAAAGTTATAAATATTTTATTGAGTATCTTAATGATGTGCAGACCCTGGCTGCAAAAATACTGCAGGGAGCTGCCCTGCTTGGCAATCTGCCCCGCCATGCCGCGGACCTGCTGCTAAGTCAGGGAGAGTTGCTGTCCAGCCGTTTGCTGGCCCTGTTCATGTCCGTTTGCTGGTTTGACATTCGTCCGGTAATGCGGGTTCATCAGCCTTCTATACTGTATCAGAATAATGGGCCACTAGTCCGGCCTGATGCTAGTGCCATCAGAAAAGAGGCTCTTTGTAGAATTGGAACGCTCTTTGATGATTCAGCAATTATAATAACACAGGGCTTCATCGGCAGCGATGCTGAAGGCAAGACTATAACACTTGGACGAGGGGGCTCGGATTATAGCGCCAGCCTGCTGGGAGCCGCTTTGCTGGCCCGGGAAATACAGATATGGACCGATGTTGACGGGGTTCTTACTGGCGATCCGCGGGTTGTGGCAAATGCCCGGCCAGTCCGACATTTATCGTATGATGAAGCCGCGGAACTGGCCGCGTTCGGCGCAAAAGTTTTACACCCTGCAACCATTTTACCAGCCATAGACAGCAAGGTTCCGCTTTCAGTGCGCAATAGCTTAAAGCCTGGTTCCCAAATAACCCTGATCAGCCCTGATCATGTCTCAGTTCAACCGGTTACCGCCATCGCCTGCCAGAGTGGGTTAACGGTTATTACCATCCAGACGCCACGCATGTTAGGTGGATTAGGATTTCTTTATCGGATTTTCGAGGTATTCTACCGGCATCACATAAGTGTTGATGTAATAGCCAGTTCTGAAATAAGTGTATCTGCAACTGTTGATGATGGCATAAATCTGGATGCGGTTATCAAAGACTTGTCAGAGTGGGGGCAGATCGAGTGCCGGACCGGAAGAGCACTTGTTTCACTGGTCGGCAGTGCGATGCCGCAAACTTGCGGTGTAGCTTCCAAAGTTTTTAATGCACTGGATGGCATTAACATCGAAATGATCAGTTATGGTGCGGGCCGGATAAATCTCGGCCTGGTTGTTCATGCTGATCAGGCTGCAGAAGCTCAGCAAAAGCTTCATGCCGCTTTTTTCGGTCAGTCAGAATCGAGTGCCTTATGTTGACAGTCGGAATTTTTGGTCGCGGCAGACTCGGCCAGGTGCTTGCCACGGCAATAGAAGCCGAGCCGGATCTGACCCTGGCCTGGTCTGTCGGCACCGCTGAACATGAATATTCGCCGGTTGATGTTGCCCTGGACGCCAGCAGTTCAGAGGCTGTCGCGTCTCATGTACATTGGTGCATGCAAAGAAATATTCCCTTGATTGTCGCCGCAACCGGTTGGCCACAGGATTTGCTGCAGACCTGGTTTTCCAGCACTGATAACACAGCTGCAAGCGGTGCGCTGATGATTGCTCCAAATCTGTCATTGTCGATGGCGTTTATGCGGCGTATGGCCATATTGTTTGGGCGCTTCGCCTATCGTCTTGGTGCCGAATTGGCAATACACGAGCGGCATCATTCCGGCAAGAAAGATATACCAAGCGGTACAGCGCTGCTGCTTGCTGATGCCCTGCGTTCCGGTAATCCGGATATATGCGGCTGGACCAGAGCTGTTCCGGAGAAATCTAAAATTCATATATCATCCTCACGTCTGGGGTTCTGCCTAGGATTGCATGAGCTGATGCTGCAGACCACTGATGAAACCATCATGATTTCGCATCAAGTCGAATCAAGGAATGTTTTTGCGAAAGGAGCCGTGCTTGCCATTAAATGGCTGCACGGTAAAAAAGGCTTTTACACGTTTGATGATTGTGTAGCAGCTAACTTCGTAGATTTATTTGATTCACAAGGAGACGACAGATGACTTTTCGCCAATTCAGTGGTCTTGGAGTAGCATTGGCTACTCCGTTTATGGAAACTTGTTCAGGCAACTCGCTTGCTCCGTCGCTCGATATACCCGCACTAAAAAACCTGGTACGGCATGTAGTCCGAGGCGGTGCCGATTTTATTGTACTGCTCGGCTCTACTGGAGAGGCCGCAACTATTACAGCAGAAGAAAGAAGCTTGTGTATCCAGGCTGTAAAAACCGTCTGTGGAAACTGCCCGATCGTGGTTGGCACCGGCCATAACTCTACTGTGCAGGCTATAGAATTATCACAACAGGCTGCTAATGCCGGAGCTGATGCGGTTTTAGTGGTCACTCCCTATTATAATAAGCCCGGGCCCACGGGGATGCTTGGCCATTATAACGCGTTGGCCTCAGCACTTCCGGATCTTCCCATCATTGCCTACAATGTTCCTGGGCGTACCGGAATCAATTTGGGCCCCGATTTAGCCCTGCAGCTTTTAAGTATACCGCAGGTAGTGTCACTTAAAGAATCTTCCGGCAATATAATTCAAATAGCCAGAATTGCTTCGACCCTTCCAGCGGGTAAAACGCTATTGGCCGGAGACGATAATCTGGCTTTTCCTTCGATAGCCCTGGGAGCACAAGGCCTCGTTTCAGTAATTGGCAACCTGCTTCCATGCAAAGTAAGCGCTATGGTGCATGCCGCTCTCGATGGAGATATGTTAGGCGCACGTTTACTGCATCAGCAATTACTGCCCTTGATGGATGCCCTGTTCGTGGAAAGCAATCCCGGTCCGCTAAAAGCTGCACTGGAACTATTGGGTATTTGCAGTGCAGGTGTCCGGTTGCCTTTAAGCGAAGCCAGTTTATCAACTAGAGAATTATTGCAGCAGCTACTGGCTGACTTTAGTACAGTACAGGCTGCGCAAGTCAGGGTGGCAGTATGACCAGCTTCAATTACACCGATTACAGTTTACCGGATGATTTAATTCAGAAACTGAAAAGCCAGTTCGATTCTATGGCTTCGCCAGATTCTGCAAGCTCAGCTACAGTGGCAGCTTCGGACTCTGAATCCAACTTTGCCCTGGCTGCTGACAAATTACTGGATTTGCTGGAAAGCGGCCGTTTAGCCAGTGCTGAAAAAGACAGTAATGGCAACTGGCAGGCCATTACCTGGGTGAAGCAGGCCATCCTTGCCATATTCCGCAACTCCGGCCTGGCAGCCAATACAGCTTGGCCAGGCGGCAGTGTGGATAAGCAGTTATTGCCGCAGCGTATTTTTGGTCTCACACATGGCATCAGGATAGTGCCTGGCGGAAGCTCTGTTCGTCGTGGCGCGCATATAAAGCCTGGTGTGGTTATTATGCCTCCGTCATATGTAAATATTGGTTCCAGTATTGGCGAAGGCACTATGGTGGACAGTCATGTTCTGGTAGGATCCTGTGCTCAAATTGGCCGGCGGGTGCATTTGTCGGCGGGGGTTCAGATAGGCGGTGTACTGGAACCCTCAGGTGCCTGTCCGGTTATTGTAGAAGACGATTGTTTTCTGGGTGCTCTTAGTGGCCTGTTTGAAGGGTTGGTTATGCGCCAGGGTGCCGTTCTTGCTCCGGGCGTAGTGGTCAGCAAGTCGACCCGAGTGTATGATCTGGTAAAGCATTGTGAGTATCAGGGCGAAATTCCAGCTGGTGCGGTAGTGGTATCCGGCTCGCGTCCTGCCCGCGGCTTATGGGCCCGGAGACGCAGCCTGTCTTTATATGCCCCCTGTATTGTTAAATATCGGGACGCCGGAACCGATGCAGCGCTCCTGCTTGAAGAGGCCCTGAGGTGATCCCGGCTCAACGTGTGCAGGGTATAGGCTTATCTCAAATCAGGCAGATGTATTTGGGGGCAAGACCAGATGCTATAAATCTCGGTCTGGGCGAGCCGGGCTGGGCTTTGCCTGCATTCATACCTGAAGTCCTGGCTGCGGGCGGCAGTACTTGCTCTTATGGGCCGAATATTGGCATAGCGGAATTACGTGAAGCCATCGCCGCATACGAGCATCTGCCCCAGGATCAGATAATGGTCAGTGCCGGTAGTCAGGCTGCCTTGTATGCCCTGTTTCAGGCTTGGCTAAACCCTGGCGATCGTGTGCTGGTTCCTGACCCCGGTTTTCTGGCTTACCCGGCCTTGGCCTCACTGGCAGGGGCAATTTCACTACCTTATACATTGCAGCCTGATGGTAGCCCCTGTTTCGCAAATCTCACAGCTTTAATCGAAGCTAATTCTTCGGTACGGATGATGATTATAAACTATCCGTCGAATCCCACCGGTAAAACAGTTTCTCCGGCTGTCCTTTCAGCAATTGCGACTTTCTGCACAAAGCATGAAATTATTCTGCTATCCGATGAGGTATACGCTGAGCTGTATCTGGCGGAGGTTTCGCCCGGTCTTCGCAGTGTGAGTGATCAAGGCATCGTGCTGTCTTCTATAAGTAAGGCCTGGGGGGCTCCAGGCTTACGGGTCGGTTGGGCAACGGCTTCCGCCGAGTTGCTGGCTCCGGCAAGATTGATCCATAACTATATGAACACAGCACCGGCCCGTCCATCACAACAGGCTGCTGCGGCCTTAGTGCAAAACAGTGAGACCCTTTTACCCGCCGCCCGTGATGAAATCAGACGGCGCTGGGCTGCTTTGTCGGCTGCTTTACAGGAGTTTTGTGGTATTGAGGCTCAGGCCCCTGGGGGATCATTTTATTACTGGCTGCAATTGCCTGATAGCATTTCTATGTCCGAGCTGGATTGGTGCATGAAACTTCGGGATTCGGCCAATGTTATCATTATACCCGGCTCGGCCTTCGGTGCGGCCGGCAAAGGCCATGTGCGTATCAGTTTTGGCATGGATACTCAGATCATTCATCATGGAATCCAGCGTATGGCTGCCAGTCTGGAGCTTGTATGAAATTATTCGCCTTTGAAGCGGCAGAAGTATCAGCAATAATCAAAGATCTCGACAAGCCCTTGTTTGTTTACCGTCTGGGAACAGCAGCCGCTTCTTTCAAAAAACTGCGTGCTGTTATGTCGGAGCGTGTGCGCATTGCGTATGCGCTTAAAGCTAATCCTGGACTACCGCTTATTACATTGTTTAATGCATTCGGTGCCAGTTTTGATTGTGCTTCTGCCGGTGAATTAGAACGTTTATCATCACTGAGTATTCCGGGGCAGCGCCTGCTTTTTGCCGGACCGGCCAAAAGCAGGCGTGACTTGAGCTGTGCTATTGCTGCCGGAGCCCGTGTTCAGGTAGACAGCCTGGAAGACCTGCAGACCTTGTCCGAATTACTGCAAGCTGATTGTGCCATGCATCCGGTCAAGGTGAACCTGCGGGTACATCCACTGGTTGCAGCAGAAGAAAAGCAAGCAATAATCGGCGGCAGTGGCCCGGCTGTGTTCGGCGTAGATGAAGAAAATCTGCTGGAATTTTTAGACCGGGCAAGAGATTTTAAAAAAATCTTCATTGCCGGGTTGCAGGTTTTTACTGCCAGCAATGAGTTAGACTATTTGGCGCTTTTATCCCGTTATCAGCTTACTTTCCAAATTGCCAGGAAGCTGCAGGAGCAGTGCGGCCATTTACTTGATTGCATAGACCTGGGAGGAGGACTGGGTATTCCCTACAGTCCAGACGATCCAGAGTTGGACATAGAGGCATTAGGAAGCGGGTTAGAGAAACTTATAAACGAACAATCATGGTTTAAAGGCGAAGTTGTTATAGAACCCGGCCGCTGGCTGGCTGGTCCCTGTGGTGTGTACCTTGCCCCTGTTATCCGCACAAAAGTATCACGGGGTGTTTCATTCATGCTGCTGCAGGAAGGCATAAACCATCTGCTGCGGCCGCTGCTTACTGGCCAAGCTTTTCCTGTCTGCCCGGCAGGAACGGCAGTAGAAAAATCAGTAGAATCAGGGACTGAACGTCTATGGACTCTGGCCGGGCCTCTCTGCACCGGTCTGGACCGTCTGGGGCAGGCGATGCTGCCTGATATGCATGCAGGTGCCGTGCTTATGTTTGGCCAGACCGGTGCCTATGGCCGTACCGAAGCAATGAACGGTTTTTTGTGCAGGGATGAGCCCGAGGAGTTATGGCTGGATTAGCACTAATTTACAAGTAATTATTTATTTTCTATAACAAGTTTTCCGGCTGTTTGATCCAGCCGGAAGCGGGTCTTTTTCATCGGTTTTTCTATAGTAACTACGATCTGGCAAATCGATATGGTTACACCAGGATAGATCCCGCCCATAACTTCTACAGCAGCCGACTCATTGCTGTTTACCCTCTGGGCAAGTTCGGCAATACTTTGGGCAAGATTATGCAGCTTGGTTTCGGTTTCGTCATGCAGTTTTTGCAATGCCGGATCCTGACGCACTTTAAGCGCGTTAACCAGCCTCTGGAATTTCATCGACAATATTTGCAGGGCATTGTTGGCTTGTTCAAGTTTTTGCTGCAATGTAAAATCGACTCCGACATGAATTTGAGTAAGCGGATTGCTTTTACCACCCAGCCATCCACATTGGATACCGTTCCTGGCAAATATTTCTCCACCGACTATCCGTCCTTTATCCCCCATTTTTAGCTTTCCCAGGGTATAGATATGGCTGCCGACAATGGCTCCGCTTACGTCTATATCATTTCGGACCGCCACCCTGGCGTTTTCGATAAACTTGGCCTGCAGATTTCCTCCGGCACGTACCATGCCTGGAGTTTTGCCAATGATGCCGAGTCCGCAATTTATGTCACACTTTGCCTGAATGTCAAAAGCATCGGTTGTTTCCTTTATTAAGATTGAACCTCCGGAGTACACCCTAAAGCCGGCATTGATACAGCCATCGATGATAACATCGCCAGGAAAAGAAATATGCCCTATATGGAAATCTACATCACCTTTTACCTGCAGGACTTCTTCGACCGAAAATTTCGTACCTTCAATTATCAGCCGGCCATCACAAGCCGCGAGTATAGTCATGTCTTTTTGGACAAGATTCTTCCCCGGTACATAGTTGCTTATATTTGCTTTGCTAAATGGCAGTTCCTGACCGCTTACAAGCAGACCGGGTTTTCCTTCTTGCTTTGGAACTACTGTGGCCACTTTTTGACCTTTTTTTACCAGTGTGATGCCACTCAAGTCATGCCAGTCTATGCGATTCGCTTCCTGGTTAATCTGCTTCTTTTGAGTAAACACAGTTTCCAGTTTTATGTGTTCAGGATATTCCGCAGCAGCTTCAAGTCCTTTGGCTATCACAAAATCCCTGATAGGTTTTCGTTCAGTATTTAGGGTAAATATGGCTTCTGTAAGTTCATCCCAGAGTATGCCTTCGACAATTCCCATGCGGGTAAGCAGCTCCCGAACATAGTCGATAGATAGCGCTGCTCCGGCTCCTACAGGCGGTGTCAGGTTAGCCAAAGCCTGCATTCCGTCCGCCGACTGAACAACTTCTAGGTTGCCGTCGTTGTGACGTACAGTGGATGAAACTGATATATTATCTCCATGTATCTCGTCAGACATAAGGCGTTTTTACTCCGCTAAAAAGGTACTCTTTTGAATATCGGCATCAGAACAAGGTTCTTGTAAAAAAAATCATGTTAGGGCATAATTTAATAATGAGAGATTTGGAAGGTACTAATCGGCCAGAGCGGCTTAAACTGATCACCCGTATTCTGCGTGAATCCAAAGTTGAATCACAGGATGAGTTGCTGGCTGTATTATCCAGGCATAAAGTGCTTATCACCCAGGCAACCCTGTCGCGCGATTTAAAATTGCTGAAAGTCAGCAAGGTCGGTGCAGGAAAATCCGGCTACTTTTATGCATTGCCTTCCGAAGACGAACTCAAACACCGCGAAGAAATATATGCACACGACTTCCTGCGCGGCTATGTTTCTATTGAGTGGAACGAGAGTCTGGTTGTTATAAAAACCTACTCCGGCCATTCCTCTTCGGTTGCCTTAGCCCTGGATAATCTTGGTTTCAGCGGTATACTGGGAACTCTGGCCGGGCAGGATAATAATGTATTTGCTGCTCTTCGCTCTGGATATACCGGGCAGCAATTCATGGAAGATTTAAAGAAGCGCATCCCGGATTTTGACGAAAAGTAGCTATTAACGGGTCATCTGCAGGTGTTCTTCCCATACATGCTCGATTAAGTCCGATACTTTCCATTGCATATTGGTCTCAGTACTCATGGCAAAGGCTATCCCTTTTTGATTATCCAGCGCTGCTTTCACTGCCCGCATTGCCACTAAAACTTCCTGCTGGCTCAGCCCATGAAACAGCACTATTTTGGAACTTACAGCTGAATCTGCTGCGTTTGGGTTGGTTTGTTCATCACTCATGTCAGAATAATAGACAGGATATATCATTTTTGCAAGCACAAAACCTGGGTATATAAAGTTCTGCCGTACACATACATCTGAGAAAATTTTAAGATTATTTGTATACAGAGCTCCGCTTATTTTTGGGGTCAATATTTGCCTTTTAGACGGGCTGGTATTATTTTAACCCAAGATTATTTCGTTCCCCTTCAGCATTAATTAACTATTGGAGATACAAGCATGGATTACGAACGTTTTACACTCAAAGCTCAAGAAGCCATTCAGTCTGCCCACAGCAATGCCCAGAAGGCCGACCATAGCCAGCTGGATACCGACCATCTGCTACATGCCCTGCTGGAGACCGAAGGCGGCATAATTCGACCCCTGCTTGAACGTCTTGGAATTTCGCTTGGAGAGTTGGAAACTGAACTGGCTGAGATGTTAACCAAAAAACCCAAGGTATACGGCCAGGCTGCGCAGGTATATCTTTCGCCGTCGGCTGGTAAGGTATTGGCAAAAGCAGAAATGGAAGCCTCGGCACTTAAGGACGAATTTGTAGCCGGCGAACATATACTTTTGGCTATGCTTAGCGAAGAAGGTCCGGTTGGACAGCTGCTGCATCGCCTCGGTATAAGCAAGACCGGCATTCTGGAAGCTTTAAAAGCAGTGCGCGGCAACCGCAGCACCGGCGACAAGGCGGCCGAAGACAAGTACCGGGCATTGGAAAAATACTGTCGGGATCTTACTGCTCTGGCCAGGCGCGAAAAAATCGATCCTGTTATCGGCCGCGATGAAGAAATTCGGCGGGTTATGCAGGTGCTTGCACGCCGAACAAAAAATAATCCGGTACTCATCGGAGAGCCGGGAGTAGGAAAAACCGCCATCGTAGAAGGTTTAGCCAGACGCATAGTGTCTGGAGATGTGCCAGAGAGTCTTAAAAACAAGCGCTTGTTGGCATTGGATCTAGGTGCTCTGGTAGCAGGTGCAAAATTCCGCGGCGAATTTGAAGAGCGCCTGAAAGCTGTAATAGAAGAAGTGCAGAAATCCGATGGTCAGCTCATACTCTTCATAGACGAATTGCACACCTTAGTAGGTGCCGGCGCAAGCGAAGGTTCCATGGATGCTTCCAATTTGCTTAAGCCGGCTCTGGCCCGTGGTGAACTGAGAGCCGTCGGTGCAACTACCTTAAACGAGTATCGCAAATACATTGAAAAAGATGCAGCACTGGAACGGCGTTTCCAGCCCGTTATGTGTGTCGAACCTACCGTAGAAGATACCATCGCTATTTTGCGCGGACTGCGTGAGCGTTACGAGGTGCATCATGGTGTGCGCATCATGGATGAAGCCCTGGTCGCCGCGGCTACGCTGTCGGATCGCTATATAACCAGTCGCTTTTTGCCGGATAAGGCCATCGATTTAGTTGACGAAGCCGCCAGCCGCATAAAAATGGAGATAGAGAGTCAGCCTACCGAGTTGGACCAGATCCAGCGTCGTATTCTGCAACTTACCATCGAACGGCAGGCTTTGGCTCGTGAAGTCGATGACGCCAGTCTGGAACGTCTGAAAAAGCTGGAAAAGGACCTTGCCGAGCAGTCGGAAATACGAGATTCCATGCAGCTGCAATGGAAGAACGAGAAAGACCGCATTGATATTGTACGCAAGCTCAAGGAAGATATCGAACAGCTAAAATTGGATGAACAGCGTTATGAGCGCGAGGGAAACCTGGCCAAGGCTGCCGAGATTAAATATGGCCGCCTGCTTGAAGCCCAGAAACTGCTCGATGAATCCACCAAAGAAGCCAAACAGGGCAAGGACGGCAACCATCTCTTGCGCGAAGAAGTCTCCGAAGAGGATATTGCCCGCATTGTCTCCACCTGGACCGGAATCCCAGTCGCCAAGATGCTTTCGAGCGAAATGCAGAAGTACCTCGACCTGGAAGCTACCCTGGCCAAACGGGTGGTTGGTCAGCAGGCTGCCATCATCGCGGTCGCTGATGCCATACGACGCAATCGCACCGGCTTGAATGATCCAAACAAGCCTCTGGGTACTTTTCTGTTTGTCGGCCCGACCGGAGTCGGAAAAACTGAACTGGCCAAGACCCTTGCTGAGTTTCTGTTCAATGACGAAAAAGCGCTTACCCGCATAGACATGAGCGAATACATGGAGAAGCATTCAGTCAGCCGGCTTATTGGCGCTCCTCCTGGTTATGTCGGTTACGATGAAGGCGGTCAACTGACCGAGGCTGTCCGCCGTCGGCCCTATAGTGTTATTTTGTTTGACGAGATTGAAAAAGCCCATCCTGATGTGTTTAATGTACTCCTGCAGCTGCTGGACGACGGTCGCCTGACCGACAGCCAGGGCCGCACCGTCGATTTTAAGAATTCCATCGTCATAATGACTAGTAACCTGGGCTCGGATGTTATTCTCGAGGCAAAGGACATGGACGCCGTGCGACAAGCCATAACGGAAGTTCTGCGCTCAGCCTTTAAACCGGAGTTTTTAAACCGAATAGATGAAATCGTTATATTTGAGCGCTTGCAGCAGCAGCATATGAGCGGCATCATCGGAATTCAGATACAGTACCTGGCAGAGCGTTTGTCTGACCGTGGTATCAGCCTGCAGGTAAGCGAAAAAGCCATAGATCTGATTGCCCGTCTTGGCTACGATCCACGCTATGGTGCACGGCCGCTGAAACGAGTTATCCAGAACTCACTACAAAACCCTAT
>Ga0180008_1002062_pt1 | contig 11339 bp, 5 predicted proteins | sample MM_PW_MetaG_FD_121121 | JGI IMG/M metagenome (GOLD analysis project Ga0180008, IMG submission 121121) | Groundwater microbial communities from the Aspo Hard Rock Laboratory (HRL) deep subsurface site, Sweden - MM_PW_MetaG | ecosystem: Environmental > Aquatic > Deep subsurface > Groundwater... | reverse complement strand
TCCTCGGCCATCTCCGGCTCAAAATCGCGCTTACGCCGCCAGTTCTGTTCAACATCATCCAGACTGTCCCAGTAGCCCACCCGCAGCCCGGCCAGATAGGCCGCCCCCAGGGCGGTAACCTCGCCAACCTCCGGCAGAATAACCGGTTTGCCCAGAATGTCCGACTGAAACTGCATCAGAAAACTGTTCGCGCTGGCGCCGCCATCTGCCTTTATAAACGGAATCGCCGCGCCAAAATCGCGCTCCATGGCCCGCAGAAGATCACGCGACTGATAGGCGATAGCCTCCAGAGCAGCCCGCACAAAATGCGCCCGCGAAGTACCGCGGGTAATACCCAGCACCGCACCGCGCGCCTCCGGATCCCAGTACGGCGCGCCCATGCCCACAAAAGCCGGCACCAGCACCACGCCGCCGGTATCCGGCACCGACCGGGCCAGCCGCTCGCTTTCCCCCGAATCAGCCAGAATTACCAGCTCGTCACGCAGCCATTGCACTACTGCGCCGGCGATAAAAACCGAACCCTCCAGAGCATAGGTATAGCCCTTGCCCAGATCCCAGGCAATTGTCGTAAGCAGATTATGGCGCGATTCTACCGGCTCCGAGCCGGTATTCATCAAGGCGAAACAGCCCGTGCCGTAGGTATTCTTGCTGGCACCCGGCTTAAAACAGGCATGACCGAAAAGTGCCGCCTGCTGGTCGCCGGCACAGCCGCTCACCGGTATCTCGATGCCGAACAGCTCTTTATGAGTCAGGCCGAAATCAGCCGAACTGGGCAGCACCTCCGGCAGTATGGAAGCCGGAATGTTCATCATGCGCAGAATATCCTGGTCCCAGCAGCCCTCATGAATATTAAATAACAAAGTTCGGCTGGCATTGGTAGCGTCGGTCACATGCCGGCCGGTAAGCTTGTACATCAGCCAGGAATCAACCGTGCCGAACATCAGCTCGCCGCGTTCAGCCCTGGTGCGCAAACCGGGAATGTTGTCGAACATCCACGACAGCTTGGTGCCCGAAAAATACGGATCCAGCACCAGCCCGGTACGTTTGCGTATCTCGGCCTCGTATCCCATCGCCTTCAGGTCCGCACAGATGGCCGCCGACCGCCGGCACTGCCACACAATAGCATTATGCACCGCCTGCCCTGTAGCCCGGTTCCATACTATCGTCGTTTCGCGCTGATTGGTAATGCCGATGCCGGCAATCTGCTCTGGCCTGATTTGGGCGGCCGCGATAGCCCCTTTAGCCGCCTCAAATTGCGTATGCCAGATTTCCAGCGGATCATGCTCCACCCAACCCGGCTGCGGATAAATCTGGTTAAAAGGCAGCTGATGCTTGCCGATCACCACCCCGCCCTCGTTAAAAATAATGGCGCGCGACGAGGTAGTGCCCTGGTCCAGAGCCATGATGTATTTTTCGGAATTAGGCATGCGTACTCCTGCTGCTGGTTTAAGCCCGCCGACACCGGCAAGCTACCGCAAAAGTATAGAACGCTTCCGCCGATTGGTAAAGGACAAAGCTTTCAGTAAGAAAATTCAAACTATAAAAAGGAGCAGGCAAGTGCGAGCAGCTCCGGCCTGGACTCCTGAAGTGCTGCGGACAGCAGCCCTAACGGCTCCCCCTCGGCCAGGCTTCCCGCGTCACCGGGCGGAAAACCCATTGCAGTCTTGCCCGGCAAGCCTGCAATCAAAGCTAAAAACCAAGTGCCGCAGGCGATCCCGGCCTGCCCCCATAGGTGGGGTCAGTCCCCCGATCAGATTCTCCCGGGGTCTGACCCCACTGGGAACCGTCTCGGGGTCTGACCCCAGAGAAGTCAAATCGGGGGTCAGACCCCACTGGAAACCATACCGGGGTCTGACCCTCCGGCGATATTTACTTGTTGCCATCCTTCTCCAGTAAATCCGCAATCCGTTTCAGTTGCGCCACCAGCGGTTTCAGACCCAGACGCAGAGCTGGCACCAAAACTGCCAGTACAATAATGATGCTGAGTGGCAGGGCTATCAGCGGCCAGATACTAAAAACCGTGCCGGATTCGGCTATTGTCTCGATGGAATTCATGAATACTCCTTAAAAGTGTGGCAACTCTAGCAAAAAAAACCCGCTCTGAGCTAGAGCGGGCTTCCGATTAGGATCTCAGCTAAATCAATATTTTGTCAATTTAACCCGGCTATAAGTATCATCAGCCGGAGTGGCCGAAGCGCGGCCGCCAACTTGCTTATGTACATACAGGCTACTGCCGCTGTTCATGCGCGACCGGATAAGGCTGTCGGAGCTGCGGCTGGTCACTCCGCCAGAAGCTTCGATTGCCGAGCTTACCGCCGGAGCATAGGTCCAGAAATAATACAAACGGGCATAACAGTGCCGGTCGCCAGTATCATTCATGGCATTATTGCCAATAAAATCCGGATATACATAGGTTACACAGGTCATCTTGCGCAGATCATAATTCGAGTCACCTATGCTGAGCCAGCTGTCACCGCACATATTATTCTGATGCTTTTCCTGCTCGATAGCCATAGCCGGATGTCGGCTCTTAAGAGTGCTCACGATACTGCGGATGGCTGCACCATTGTACATTGATGATGTCCAGCCTAACACGCCGCGGAAATACGACTTGCTGCCGTTCGACCAGAACCCTTCCAGCAAGGCCAGACGGGAAGGCGTATAAGAAGCGGAGATGCTACCGTTGCTTACCGAATCTGATACTTTTTTTACCAGGTAGGCAGCCAGCTGAGCCCCGGTAGAATGTCCGATGATACGTTTATTGGCGGTATTGCCAGCCATTGCCGACACATACACTTGGTAGAATTCTTCTCCCAAAGGACGCAGCGGCTGGTTGGCCGTACGATATTCGCCATTACCAGGACTGGTCTGCACCCGATAGCGCATTCCTTTAACGCCGTTATTTACATTCCAGATCTTGGCTTCGGCGTTCTTTACTTCATCCGGCTCGTCAGCAAACTGGTCCCAATAGAACACCCCGAAATTCCAGCCGTCATCTATCATATACTGCAAAGTATCATGACCTAGCGGTATGTCACCGCTGCCTTTGGTAATAAAATACAGCATGTTCTCGCGGCGATAATCATTGATGCTGGCGTTCTTTTCGTAGCCATGGGTATACGTAATAGTCTTTGCCGAAGGATCAAAATACAGATTGTCGCGACCCGGAATGTATTTTTCGGTATACACAAAGCCGTCAGGCTGTTGCTTGGACATAAAGTACAAGCCCCAGCTAACATCAATGGTATTGAAAGCCCAGCTGGTACCTTCACCACCGAGTATTCGGCCGGACTGGTCACGTATGGCCTGTAAAGTAACTGTGTAGGCGGTCGCCGGTTTCAGGCCCTGCCAAGAGGTCTTGCTGCCTTCTGCGCCGGAAAGCGGTTCCAGCCAATGGCGCTCCACCGGCCGTACTACTAGTTCTGTGCCATTGTTGCGCAGCATGAATCGGGCGAGTACAGTCTGTCCGTCACGGTTTCGGGTAATCTTCAGCGGATAGTCATCCACATCATCAATCGAAGCCGGCAGGTTTGAGGCCGCCAAAGGAGAAGAAAAGCTAACAACAAGCCAGGCTCCGGTATCAATATTGGAATCAGCCGTAGTATCGGTAAAAGCCGTGTCATACGTGGAGTAGGCTCGGTTAAACGCGCCATCCTGGTAATAGTGACCAGATACCGAGAAGCCGCTACTGATAGCCCTGTTCTGAACTTCACTTGCAGAAAGTTCGACAGGGACTTCAGCAGTTGCAATTTCTACAACGATCGGGTTCAAAGGACTGGCACAGGCTGCCAGTAGAAAAACTGCGAAACTGAGAAGGGCCGGAAGAAGATACTTTCTCATTACAAACTCCTGAGAGAATCGTGTTGGTGTATGCCGCCGTGGTTTGGCGGTGTATCCGGCCGGATTTCTCTCATTGTCAGTGCATTTATCCAATTTGTCAAATATTTACTTAGTAAAAGAAAGTAAAGTTTTACCAAAACTACTACTCATACATGTAGTTATATACGGAATCAAAACACAGAATGTGGACCATGCGGATATAAGCGCTTATATTCTGACAGCCATCCCTTTACCGGGAACACCGATCTTATAAGGAAACATGGCCGGAACAGTCTGATCCTGTTCCCTGCCAGCGGATATTCCGGCCGCGAGCGTGGGAGCCGATACCCGGGGTAGAGCAAGCCGGGGCATCGCGGCAAAACGCGGCGGATCAAATATGAAATAATAGTAATATAAAAGTAGAATAAGGCGATCTAGCGTCCGCTAGGCAGCAATGAATACAGCGAAAGCAGCGATCCAGCCAATAAAACGCCGGCTCCTATTTTTTTTATAGTCGTATACGTATCATAGCTATCCTGCGCAAGGGCTACCGCAATCGGGTTCAGGCATAGAGCAATACCGCCCGCGCTAAGGGCTAAACCGGTCGCCGTAATTCCTCTCTCGAGAAGCCGCATGTTACCGCGAGCGATTGCCGGATCTTTTTGGAATTCAAGATTAAGGGTCCCTGAAAAACCGTTTTCAATCACCAGTAATTCTACAATAGGCAGTCGCAGCGGGCTAGTCGCCGTAACGCGGTACAATCCAGCGGGCAGGACGAGAGTATTCTGGATATCCACGGCTTGGCCATTTACGAGCACTACCGACTCGGCGAGATTGGAGCTGATTACCAGCGAACCCTCGCCTTCGGCGGCAGTGCGTGCTTCCGGTTCCGGGAATGCATAATCGGCCGTTAAAGCCGCGCTTTTGGGCGCCCAGATAGTTGTTTCGCTAATTCCGGCAATAAACTTAAGATTCTGGCGCACCGAACCCGAAGGAAAGCGTATCTCGATAATGCGGCTGCTAAAGCCAATATCGGAAACCAAGACCGGAGTATCGCCTTTATATATGTCGTCGATAAACACTTCGGCACTTTCGACGCTATCGACAAAAAGCAGTCGGCCGGTCATCAGAGCCTCCGGCGTCTGCGCGCTGATGCACCAGCCGGCCGCTACCGCCACAATGGCTAATACCAGATTTCTTGAATATTTCATAATTACCGCCCGATATCGAGATTACCGGACGGCCTTTTTCAGCGGTTCGGTGAAACGGAAAATTACCCGAAGATATGGCTTGCTATAAGCAAAAAGGTAACGTATCATCGGTTAATTACCCGGATAGGCGTCATACTAAAGCGATATTTAAAATATTGCAATCTTTTTTGGGGTAGATCAGGTACAGTCCATCAAAAATGGACCCGCCTGCATATTAAATTGCGGAAAGGTATCAAAATCAATCATGTTTCATTCGCATACCACTCGTTTCGGCCCTTGGGCCCGGGCCGTCTTTTTACCTTTTTCCAAAGGCGCACTGATAGTCGCGGCCATCGCGCTCTTACTGGCAGGATGCGCAACCGCTCCTGAAGCTGTCGATAATTCGGCCGAAATACGCGATGGTTGGGAAAAGCTAGGCGAAAACCGCTATTCCGAAGCCATCGGCCTATTCACTGAAGCCGCCCAAACTACCGAAAGCGCTGAAATCAGCCGCGGACTGGGGCTTGCATACTACGCGCTGGGTAGGCTGCCCGAAGCAGCCGAAGCATTTGCCGAAGCGCTAAGACTTGATCCAGGAGCGCCGGCAAGCGCGATAGTTCGTAGCTTTATCAATGAGGAAATTCCTATAAGCGCCGGGTATCTGAAAGAACTTGAAGAAATCGACCGCATACTGATATCAGACAGGTATCCTGAATGGACCCGCCAATCCGGCCTGCGCAGCCAGTTGCTGCTTGCCCGTACTGCCTTTGTTGACGAAATCAAGATGCGGCAAGCTGATAATAGCCTCGGCATCATTACAGAATGGAATCTCCTGGGGCCATTCCAGGACCCGTCAGGCGGTGGAATCGATCAGCCGTTTATCGATGAAATCGCCCACCGGCACGGCATGGCAGTCGGTACAGGCGCGGTTCGCAAGGACGGAAAAGTGCTGAACTGGCTAGCTAAGCCTGAATTCTCGCTCGATGGATGGGTCCAACCCTCTAATTTCTTAGGCTGGGATTTTTTCGCCGATTTCTATGCATCGGCGAATCTGGAGATAAGCGAATCCGGCGATTATTGGATTATGCTAGACCTGGCTGACGCGGCAGTACGTTGCTGGATAGACGGAGTCGAACTGGCAAGGACCGGCGCAAGAGCAAGCGGCCGCAATGTGCTATGGGTCCGTACAAGTCTAGAAAAAGGCGCGCACAGCGTGCTGGTAAAACTTGGATCCGGCGACGAAGCGGCGGCATTCCGTTTCATGGTAGCAGTAGCGGCCACCAGCCAGACCCATGACAAGGCAGCACAGGCTTTTATCGAATCCATTCCGGGGTATAGAGGCATGAACGGCAGCCCCCTTCTTGGCCAGCTTACAGCCGACTTTACCGCAAGGCCTGGCCTGGATAACGCATTCTGGCTTTCTTACGCCCTTGCGGATTCGGGGCAATCAGAAGCTGCGCATGCCGTGGCGGCCGGTGATTTTCAAGCCTATGGTGCCGAACGTTCCAACCTTGCCTGGTGGGCCCGCTTCAACGCCAGGCGTTCCGGCGGAGACATTGTCAGAGCGACCCAGACGATCGAACATATCTTATTCGGCGCAGGATTCGCGCCGCGCGATGATTTTTCGGTGCTCTCAGCGATTCTTAACGAAGACTGGGATAGAGCCAAAGCATTGGCCGATAAGACCATGGAAGTAAATCCAAACAGGTTTTATAGTCAACTATTCAAGATTGTCTCCGGCCTGGGAGCTGGTTCCATGACAGTCCGGGATTATGAGGGTTTTGCCGTCCAATATCCCGGATATCCCCATTTGGCGGGTCTTATTGCCCGTCTAGGTGGGTTTAGCCTGCCCCTGTCTAAAATCCTAGCCGATATGAAGCAAGGCGATTATGTCCTCGCGGCCCTTGCGACAGAGCACAGCATCAGGATAATCAACGACGATTACGAAGGCGCGCTGGCCTCAGGCCTTTTATTGCAAAAAATCAATCCAGAAGACCTGGAAATAACCCTCGACAACCTAAAAGGCCAATTATTTAAAAAGTCGATAGACTACCAGAAATACATTGACAGCCTCGCTGCATTAACTTCAACGCGCCCAAACGACGGTCAGCTTTGGAAAGTGTACGGAGACGCCATTGAAGCCTGGCTGATGGCGCTTCGCCAGGCGGAAGCGCCGCCGGCCGAGTTGATTGATGACCTTGAAAAACGCTTCATTGAGTGTCTCGAAGCGAGGCAAGAACTAGCTCCCCAGCGCTTTGACCTTCGGTGGCGGCTCTCAGAACTGCAAAAAAAGGCGACCACCGATGACCTTTACTTGAAGATTGACCCGGAGCGGATCATCGAAGCGTTCGAGGACTCCGACACTGCCGTTGAGGTCGACCTTACCGTAGTACACCGCGAACAGAACTGGGTTTTCTTCGCTGACAGAGGCACGCGCCGATACTACGCCGAAATCCTGAAAATAGGGTCCCGCCAAGGATTGGCCATGGCCAGCACGCGATACATGACCTACGAAATGAATGGAGAAAACCTGGTCCTTCAACGGGCGATTACCAGAAAAGCCGACGGTAGGAGAATCGAAGCCTGGGTAAACGGCAACGCAATCAGTTATCATGGACTGGAAATCGGCGATTACCTGCTACTGGAATATACTGCCGATGGCGCGCGTACCGGAGCCCTTGCCGGTGAATTTTGGCTTGACGCCTGGATGGCCTCATATACCGATTATATTTACGACAGCACTTTCAGCATCCTGTATCCCGAATCGGAAAATCCCGCCTACCTAGTACACAATCTGGCTGAAGACAAGTATGCCGTTTCAGAAAATAAACCCCTGCCCGGATACAGCGAACTTGTCTTTTCTATAAAGAACCTGCCTCCGGTAATGCCAACCTTACCGGTCGCCGATCAACGCGACCAACTACCCTGGCTGGACCTTAGCTCGCTGCGCAGTTGGGAACCGGTCGCTGAATGGTACCGGGACCTTACAGCCGGCGCATACACCGTCACGCCGGTCATACATGATAAGGCGCGGGAGCTTCTGGAAGGGATACATACCCGCAAAGAAGCTGTGTCGCGTATTTTTGACTACGTCGCGAGCGATATCCTGTATGAGGATATTGATTTCCAGTACAGCGCATTCGTGCCACAAAATGCCGAGTCGATTATAGAAAACGGTTTCGGCGATTGCAAAGACAAAACAACCCTGATGATCGCGTTATTGAACGCGGCAGGATTCGAGGCTTCGTACGCATTGAGCGATCCGGAATATGCCGGCGAAATCGCTTTTTTACCCTCTACTCGCTTTTCGCACGTGATTACTTTATTGCAGATTGACGGAGAGACAGTGCCATTGGACACGACGGCCAGCGACTACGGCTATCCAGATCTACCTGAATTACTCGCAAATACCCGGATATTGCGTATTCCGCTTGGAAATGATACCGCGCCAGTCGAGTTGGAGCGCTTGATATCTAACCAAACCGGTCCATCAGTGTGGCTAACCTTGCTGACAGCCGGAAATGATATCAATCGAGCCAGAACGGTGGCCGTATTCCGAGGTGGCGACGCTGCGGAGATCCGCTCAAACGCGGCAACTCGGACAGGCCGTCTTCGGGAAGCCGTACTAGAAGCGACGGTTAATGACACCCTTCCCGGTTTTATCGCGGACAGTCTCGAGTATTCAGAAGGTAATGGCTCATACAACTCGCCGCGCCTGGAAGCCACCGGAACCGTACCGCGTTTCCTGAAGCCCGGTTTGGGTAACCAGGCCTTAAATTTGACATGGCTGCGCGAAGTACCTGATATCCTGGTGTACGCAGTTCGGGCCGATAAGAGGGATACGCCTTTCGAGCTGTCCGCCGGAGCCGCATCAGTACCACTGCGCCAGACTTTCGTCATAAATCTGCCGGAAACGGCCCGTGTCGCCTCGTTACCGCAAAGCCGGTCCTTACGCTTCCGCCAGGCATACGCCGGTTTCCGCTACACCCAAACCGCCGCCGGCTTGATCGTAGAACGGGAACTGTATCTGCCGGCGATGGTGGTGCAACCGGCCGAATGGACCCTATTTAAGCAGTTTGTCGAGCAAGCTTGGCTGGCCCAAAGTGACAGCATTATCCTGAACTATTGAAACCGGAGAAAAAAATGGCACTTCATAAAAGATCAAACTGTCGCCAATTGCTGCACACACTAGTAATTGCCTCTGTCGCACTGTGCATTTGCGCCTGCAGTCTCTTCAGTCTCTATACTCCGGCTCAGTTCGCTTCGGCGGCTTACGGTCCGCCAGCCTTGTTTTTTGAAGACTTTGAAGACAACGACGGGAAAAAAGGCGAAATTCTAGACTTTAAGGCCGAAGACGCTCCCAATAATGGAGGCTTTTTTTCCTGCCAGATCAGCGAGGAGCGTATGGGTTCCGCAAACTTGACTATCTCCAATGGAACTATCGAATTTAGGGTCAAGCCGACCGAGGCAAGCCGGCTTTTTTTTGACGTCTATTACCAGACCAGCTATTATTCCGACGCTTTCACGGTTCGCGTGGATAACAGCGTTGTTAGTCCGGAAAGCACAAAAATTATTAACAGTAACGGAGTCCGGCAACAAATCTACGCGATACCAGCAGGAGACCATACTATCACGATAGACGGAGGTAACCTTTCCGTATTTCTCGACAATATCGGCCTGGCGGGCGATAGCATATTGTCCGGATTGACTCCCTGTGAAGGATCATACTACCGCGGCGGCAACCTGTCGCTACGCTGGCCGGAAATACCCAGCGCAACTGGGTACAGATTGCAGATAGCCGCCGATTACGCGTTTTCCGACATTCTGGTCGACGAAGATATGGCGGATAATACGCAATACGACTACAGCCTTCCGGAGGAATACACGTGTATGTACTGGCGGCTTGCCGTCGACATAGACACCCCCTTGGCGCATACCGTTTGGCTACCAACAGTCGAGCTGCCGGTATACACCAGCGTAATCGGCACTGATCCAGAAATTGAAATCAACAATTGGCTGAGCGAAAACGGCGCCCTCTCCCTGTCTTCCTATCAAAATGATTTTTCGACATCCTCCTATAACGAGGAAACGGGAGTATTCCGAAGGTACCTGTATGCCGAAGAAGCAATGGTTTTTTCGGTATTCACGAATACAAACTATAATTCTGCAAAGATCATGCTTGATGGCCAGGACGAGCAGAGCCTATATTACAACGGTTATAAAAACTTCCTGCTTTCACCTGGCTATCATGTTGTCGAGATTCAGAGCGTGTATAGTGTTTATTTTGATATACCTATCCTGTGCAAGCCCTTGCCAACCGCGGATGGCGGATTCGAAACAGCTAATTGGGAAGATTACTGGACAGTATCGCATCCGGAGGCCTGGCAGCGCAGCCTGGACGCTGCAGCCATTCATAGCGGCAGCGCAGGATTGCGCCTCGACTACTCAACCAGCTTGACCTATGATGATACCTATGCTTATTTTTTTGTAAACCTGTCAACGCCCCAAAACTTCAGATTCTGGCATAAAGTAGGATCGCAGTTCGAAACTATTAATTTATACATTAATGAAAATTCCTATTCAGTGAATAGTTCGGAAACCTGGACTCAAAGCCCTGCTTATTATTTAAACAGCGGATTAAGCCAGATCAGAATTCGGTATTATGATTATTTAATAGAGCAGCTGTATTTTGATGACATAACATTCGAATAAATTTTCCAGGCAAGCGAGATCAGCTGTGCCGGATTCAGGCGATGAAGCCTGAATCCGGCACAGCTGTTACGAAGTACATGCCAGCATCATCGCCTCATCTCTGCTTTTTGGTATAATCTGGTAATTGATATCAGCAATGCTTTAAAAGATAAACTATGGAAAGCATTAGAAACGCCGTTCTGGAGGATGCCGAGGCCATTACTCGAAATTACAATCCATGTGTACTAAGTATACCTTTGCACGATGCACTCCTTCAGGTTTCCGGATTCAGAATCGTCTATCAATGCGTGCAATTAATAACGACTTGAGCTGTACGATGGTATAGCTAATTTTTATTTGCATACATAAAGCCAGCCAAGTGCATAAAATACGCCTGGCGTCCTTCGAAGTTATCCGGCGGCCCATTTGACCGAATCAGTTCAGTATAACCCTTACTCGTAGGCCATCCGGGCAATTATCTCGTTCTGGTGGGCTTCGTCCACCACATTAAATTGCGCATGATGACCACCCTGTTTAGAGTAGCCGCGGATAAGGCTGGCCAGCTTGCGCGGACCTTCGTCGCCGTTCAGGGCGCCGGGCTGGTACCGTCCGCGAGCGGCGTCCTTGCCTGGCGGCCGG
>Ga0180008_1002060_pt1 | contig 11357 bp, 8 predicted proteins | sample MM_PW_MetaG_FD_121121 | JGI IMG/M metagenome (GOLD analysis project Ga0180008, IMG submission 121121) | Groundwater microbial communities from the Aspo Hard Rock Laboratory (HRL) deep subsurface site, Sweden - MM_PW_MetaG | ecosystem: Environmental > Aquatic > Deep subsurface > Groundwater... | reverse complement strand
TTGCCATGACTGAGCACTACATGATGGCCTTCTTTAATCAGGCCGACGATGGCTGCCATACTCTTGCGGGTATTGGCAAACTGTTCTTCGATGGTACCTTTGGTGCCTTCTTCGATCAGGGCATTGCCGCCCAGGGCAACCACGATGGTCTTTGCTTTCATAAACCTTCCTTTTTTGCGGGTAGGCCGTCCCCAAAAGGGCGGCAAACGCAGACTATTATTATAATGCAGAAGGGCCAAGTACAGCAACTGGCCGAAAAAAATCCCCCCAGTATACTTCTATTTTCATCGACTTTTACCTATAATTAAAACAAGACCGATCAGACAGGATGAGACATGCAGGCAAGTACTGGTGCTGGCTCCTGGAAGCACTCCCGGATACGCTGGATTTTTCCGCTCTTGGTACTGGCCTGGACTGTCCTGGTTGCGGCTTTGGCCATGCTGAATCTATACCAGCAAAACCAGTCTATGCTGCGTACCATTCAGGCTGCGGCCGAAGAAAGCTTTAATAAGGATCTGATGTACCGACTGTGGGCTACCGGCCATGGCGGCGTGTATGCTCCGGTTAGTGATACTACCCCACCCAATCCATATCTGGAAGGAACCCCCGAGCGCGATATCGAAACCCCCTCCGGTAAAAAACTGACACTGATAAATCCGGCCTACATGACACGACAGGTGCATGAGCTGGCCGAGCGCGAGCTTGGTATGAAGGGGCATATCACCAGTCTGCAGCCATTACGTCCGGCCAATGCTGCCGACAGCTGGGAAACCCGGGCCATGCTGGATTTTGAAAAAGGCATCGACGCCGTCAGCGATATCAGCCTGCTGGACGGTGAGGATCATCTCCGCTTCATGAAGCCGCTTAAGGCCGCCGCAGGCTGCCTGGTCTGCCATACCACACAGGGCTATGCCATCGGCGACATTGTCGGCGGTATCAGCGTTTCCATCCCCATGGCCTTTTATAGCGACCAATCTTTCAGACAATCAGCGCTCTTGCTCGGCGGCTTTCTGCTATTGTATCTGATTGGGGTATTCGGTCTGCTGTATTTTAACCAGGTAATAAGAAAATATGTTGCTCATAAAGAGCAGAATGAAATAGAGCTGCGGCAGGCCCGCGACGATGCTGAACAGGCAAACCGGGCAAAAAGTGAATTCCTGGCCAATATGAGCCATGAAATACGCACTCCGCTGAATGGGGTTGTCGGCTTTACCGATCTACTTTTAAAAACGGCGATGGATCAGACTCAGAAACAGTATGCCGAAAATGCTAACAGCTCCGGTCAAGCCCTTATGGGCATCATCAACGATATTCTGGATTTTTCAAAAATCGAGGCTGGCAAACTGGAGCTGGAAATCCTGCGTACCGACATCATAAAGCTGACCGAACAATGTATGGACATAGTAAAGATCAATGCTGAACAAAAACAGCTGGAACTTTTGCTGGCTATTGCTCCGGAAACAGCCCGCTTTGCCTATATTGATCCGCTCCGGCTGAAACAAATATTAATCAATCTGCTTAACAACGCGATCAAATTTACCAGTCAGGGTGAAGTAGAATTGACTATCGACTTTTCATGGCAGCAGAAGGAGCAGCAGACTCTGGGGCTGTACAATTTTACGGTGCGCGATACCGGCATCGGAATACACGAAGAAGACAAGGCGAAGCTTTTTAAGGCATTCGCTCAGGCAGACAGCTCTACCACGCGCCGCTTTGGCGGCACCGGGCTGGGGCTGGCAATATCCAGCAAACTGGCTGGCAAAATGGGCAGCAAAATTACGGTCCAAAGCACTCCAGGCAGCGGCAGTAGTTTTGCCTTCAGCGTTCTTGCCGCCTGTACGGAGACAAGCGAGCAGGAAGAGATCGGCCCGCTGCCTCCGGCCAGAATATTGATAATTGATGACAATGAAAACAACCGGCTTATACTTGAACATAACCTGCGCTACTGGGGGATGGATTTTTCATCCTGTGAATCCGGACTTGATGCAATCAGGTTGCTGGAAAGTGGTCAACAGTACAATTTGGCAATAATTGATTACCATATGCCCTTTTTCGACGGACTGGACACCATTAAAGCCATCCGCTATCAGCTGGGTTTAGGCAGGCAGCTGCTGCCGATAATCCTGTTGCACAGCTCGCTCGACAGCACGCAATTGCAAATCGAATGTGAGCAGCTGTATGTTATGTTCAGTCTGGTAAAGCCCATCAAAGCAGGCTTGCTGCATCAATATTTGTACCAGGCCCTAAGCGAAGTACCGCCACTCCGGCAGGCTGAATCAAAACCGGAGCCATTCTGCGCAGACAGTACAGAAAAGTACCAGCAAACCATTCTGATTGTGGAAGATGTGGAAATGAATCTGATTCTGGCAAAGGCTCTTCTGCAGCGGGCCGTCCCCGATGCGCTGATTCTGGAAGCCAGAAACGGCAGTGAGGCAGTGGCCACGGTTGAAGCAAACAAGGTAGATATGGTGTTTATGGACGTGCAGATGCCTGTCATGGACGGTCTGGAAGCAACCCGAATACTGCGCAAGTTAACTGATGGCCGCAAATCCCGGATTCCGGTTATTGCGCTCACTGCCGGAGCCCTGACCGAAGAGCGACAGAAATGCCTCGAAGCCGGCATGAATGATTTTATAACAAAACCGATAGATCAGGAAAAGTTTTCGGCAATTTTAAAAACCTGGCTGCCTTGCAGCGGGGCAAATGAACTTTAATCGCAGTATAGGAGAACCTACTACCGGCACTTACTAAGCCGATACCGTAGGTGCATGGCATCATGGTATAAACAGTTGTACTGACGACTGCAGGCCGAGCTTTTCTACCCGTTTGTTTAGAGCGGCAAAAACAGCCTCGGCTTTTTGCCGGTTTTCTGCCAGCAGCCAAAAGGCACCACCAGCACCTGCGCCGCTTATTTTAGCACCCATAGCCCCTGCGGTCCTTCCGGCTTCCAGTAAATCCTCTGCCAGTTCAGTGGACAAACCAAGTTTGCGCAGCCCGGCATGGGCCTGGTTGGCCAAATCGGCCAGTTCGGCTAATCCAACAGTGCAGAGGCTGCCCGACCCGCCATCCAGAAGCTGAATTGCTCTCTCCGCGCAAGCCCCCAGCAGCGACATCGTTTCGGTACAGGACGGATCTTGCTGTCGCATCAACTCGCCCAGACGGCCGATACTGCGTTTGGCATTGGCCGCACGCGGCACGCTGCCATATACCAGCGGCAGCTCCTGCCGCTGCAGCTGACGAAGCTCCGGCAGACCGCCAGCCCGGGCTTTAAAAGCTAAGAGACCACTATGCAAAGCCAGAGCGGTATCGATACCAGACGGTGTGCCATGAAAGATTTTTTCAGCCTCATGGGCGGCCTGCCACAAACGCTCAGTATCCAGGCTGGCGGGCGGCTGCTTGCCGGATACTGCGGGCTTGGCAAGCAAGGCAAGCAAACGAGCAGCGGCTACACAAAGAGCGGCCGAGGATCCGAAACCGCTGGCCAGCGGCAGCTGACTCTGCACGCTCAGATGGCTGTGCTCCGGGAAGGCCCTGCCCAGCTCATGGCTGACAGTAAGCATTACCTTACGGACGGCAGCATGATACTGGGCCGGAAGTTCCAGACTTGGCAAGGAATCTTTCTGGCTGGCAGGCAGGCTGCCGGTTTCAGAATACGACAGGGTTAAGCGCAGGGTCCGATCCAGCCCCAGACCAAGCGCGGGATAACCATACAGGATGGCATGCTCGCCAAACAGTAGCAACTTGCCATTGGCTTCGGCCTGCAGCTGTTTCGGTTCGTTCATACCGAAGCCCCGGTGCAGAGCGGCGGTCCGGATAGGCGCACCGGCAGTAAATTCATTCCGGCTAAGGCCGCTTCCCAGGGACGATCGCCCCGGACAGAAACCAGACAACCCAACTCATTACCAGCTCCCAGCGCCTTGCTGAACAATTCCGGCTGATCAAAGTCCGGGCTCATGCGCGCATCGACCGCAATCAGCCGGCCCAGTTTCAGGCCGGCCGCTCTGGCAGCATACAGACATTCGGCTAGAGCACTTCGGCCGCAAGCATAATCGAGCACGGCGGCTCTGGATGACTGAAGACAGGCCTCCACCAGACTCTGTTCAGACCCGTACCGGGCTGCCGTAAAAGCCGCCACGGCGGCCGCGCTCGATACTGGCGAGAGTCCTTGATACAAAAACAAATCAGGCAGCTGCTGCGCCGCCAGTTTTTGCCAGGCAGGCTCGACTCCACCGCTAAACAGACCAAAACCACCATAATAGGAAGTAAAAATATCATAACCGGAACCGCGCCCCCCCTGCATGCGGCGGTGCCCGTGCAGGGCAACTGCCAGCTCGGCTGGCATGGCGGCGGACAGACTGGTAGAAGCAGAGCCCTCAGTTACGGCAGAAGCTGCGGCAGCTGGAGCAACGGCAACAGCCTCTTCCCCGCTTTGGTTTGGCCGGGCAGAACGCAGCAGATACAGTGACAGCGCTACCGCCGCGGCCGCTGAAGATCCATATCCGCTTTTGCGGCCATCCTGATCAAAAAATGGGCTGGTGTCGATAATAATTTTTGCCGGATGAGGGAAAGACCGTCCGGCAGCTGCCAGATATTCCGCGGCAGTGTCGAATATCGCATCGGCCAGAGGCAGTCCGCGTTCGCCCGGTGTCCAAAGCTGCCGCTGCGGCCCCATACGGGCCTCAAGCGACCATTCTGCGGCCGCTTGGGCTTCGAGGGTAATACGCGGTTCCAGAGCCAAGGCCAGACCGGGACCTCCTTCTTCCAGAACCAGATACTCGCCGGCCAGCAGCAGGTTTCCGGCTACACTGATCTGCGTTTTCATTTTTCGCTTTCGGCCAGTGTGGCAGCTTTGCCTGGTGAGACCGGCTCAGTTGGCGCAGCAGCAGCTAGGACAGAGCCACTGCTGCAGGCCTGAGGAGCTCCAGCTACCGCAGCTTCCAGCAGACCGGCCTGGGGCAGAACTTCGGCTATGGTCTGGCGGATCAAATCGATTTCTCGGCTGTCGCACAGTATCTTCACCTGAGGTCCGGCGTCCATGGTCTCCCAGGCACCGATACCCCTGGCCCGCAATGCGGCGCATTGCTGCTGTACCACAAGGGACTCCGGCAACCAGTACAGTACCGGCGGGTCGGCAGCCAGGGCACTGGCATGCATACGGCAATAGGAAAGCCGGGCCAGTTCACCTAGTTTCTGCAAATCGCGCTCGGCCAGGGCCCGTCCAGCCTCCTGACTCAGTTTGGCAGCATCACGCACCCAAGCCGCATAAAAGGGTGAGCTCAGGCGGGTCTGTTCCATTGCCGAGCGTGAGCTGGTGTCTTTTTTATGAACGCTGAGCACGACTACCAGTATCCGGAATTCCGGCCAAAAATCAGATGTGTACAAGGGAACAGCTGCCTCCGCACCGGCAGGCAGGAGCGTCCAGCCGCCGTATACTGCCCGGGCCGCCGAGGCCGAGCCGAGCCTGGCCAAAGAACTTATCTGCTGCAGCTGCGCTCCGGAAAATTCAAGCGCCTCGGTTTTATCTGGATGCCCCCCGGTCCAGGGGGGAGGCCCCCGGTCGCTACCCAAGGCGGCACAGCCGAGAGCCAGAGCAGCAAAGCCCGAAGAGGAGCTGGCCAGGCCGGCAGCAGAAGGGAAATTATTGCCGCTCTCGGCCTGAAAATGCAGCTCATGCCCGTATAGGTGCCGGGCTTCGTCAAAAAAAGTCTTGAACCTGGCCGGCGATTGTGCAATCCCGTCCAGAATAACGGTATCGTCATATCCTCCACGGCTCAGTATGGTTGTGGTTTCCAAGCCGGCCAGGCTGACCGCAATACTGCTAGTTGCCGGTATGTTGCGTCCTTGTTCCTGCTTACCCCAATACTTAACCAGCGCCAGACTGGGATTGGTACGGACCTCTACCGAATTTATCTGCTGCATCAGGCATCTCCCTGCAGTTTGTTATATTCCTCACGTGCCGCCTGCAGGCTAAAGTCGTGGCGGGCAGCCAGACGGTCTGCCAGCAGCCGGGTCTGGGCACCACGGGCTCCGGCGCGGTAAGCCAGACGGGCCGAATGCAGCCGCATATGCCCTCCCTGAATGCCGCCGCTTACCAAAGCCAACAGTGCGGCAAAATTCTGGGCCAGGCCAAGGGCTGCCGCCAGAGCAGCCAGCTTCATGCTGTCCGGCTTGCCCATCAGCGCCAGACAGGCGCGCGATACCGGATGCAGATCTACCGAACCGCCGACAGTAGCAAAGGCCAGCGGTAGATCGATACTGCCGTGCAGACAGTCGTCCGCCACCCGGTAGGCTGTCAGCGAGCGCAGGCGACCAGAGCGGGCAGCCCAGCTGTGCGCGGCCGCTTCTATGGCCCGGGTATCGTTCATGGTCGCCTGGGCCAGGGCGGCAATCCCGTTCATGACGCCTTTATTATGGGTAACGGCCCGGGCCGGATCCTCGTCAGCCAAGGCTGCAGCCAACACGATGCGCCTGGCGATATCTTCAGCCGGCAGACCGCGACAGTACGGTGCCAGATTTTTGAGCGGCAGGCAGAAGGCAGCCTGGGCGCGGCGTTCCGGCGATGCATTGGAAAGTATGCACATCAGGCTGCGTCCGCCGGACAATTCTTCAGCCAGCGGACGTACTGCTTCTGCGGCGGTGTTGACGATGTTGGCACCCATAGCGTCGCGCACATCGATCAGCAGCTCCAGCGCCAGTAAACCGGTTTCCGGCAGGCGATACTGCCGCAGATGGCGCAAACCGCCGCCGCGCCGGCTTAAGCCTGCCAAAACCGGATCCAGACAGGCTATAAGTCGGTCGTATCCGGCAGCTAAGGCAGCCTCTCCGGCCGGGCTTACAGCTTCCAGATACACATACGAATGCAGTAGCGGCTCTCCGCTGCTGACCTGAAAGCCGCCGGCCTTGCCGATAATGGAGGCGGCATATCCGGCTGCGGCTATTACCGAGGGTTCCTCGACTGCCAGCGGCAGGTCATAGGGCTCGCCGTTTACGATAAAACCGGAAACGATACCCAGCGGCAGCGGCAGCGTGCCGACGGCCGACTCCACCATTAAATCAGCCAGTTCAAAGGCCGATGGCGGGCAAGCGGCTACCGAGCGCTCATCGTCATTAACAAAAAATAACTGTTCCCAGAGCAGCTTGCGCTCCTCGGGCGGCAGTTTACGGAAATTGGCAGGCAAAACGGCTGGGTTCATAGCTTCAGTTACCGTTCACAGCCCAGACTATCCGCAGTGTGACCAAAAAAACCAGCTGACAGAAGGCATACAGGCTTACCAGCCGCGAGGCAGTAAACTCGGCAGCAGTTTGCGACTCGGTAAGATGCACCTTCTGCAACCGCGGCTTGATGTAATACAGATAGGTAAAGGATGCCACTGTGCCTATGACAAACCAGGCAAAATAATGCCTGAACCCGGCACTGCCACTATCAAAGCTCCAATAATCCATACGTTCGGCCAAAGGAATGATCATCCATTCGTAAAACATGATTAGAACACCGGTACACACGGCAACAATAGACTCGCCTACTACGCCTGAAGTTCCCTGCAGACGCGATTGAGCGAAGCGGCTGCCGGCATACAGCACCAGCACCCAGTTAAAGGCCGGCACCAGCGGAGTATCAAAAAAGCCGAACCTCAGTGTTGGTCCATAGGAAAATGCGCCAAAAAGCTTGTCGTTAGCCGCTCCCAGAGCAGACAGAACAAACACAACAATCAGGGTTAAGGCGGCCCAGACCACAAAGGGTTTGCCGCTGGTACGGATGGATGGATACAGCACCAAGGCTCCGGCCAGAAGGTAGAACCAGGGGCTTAGCACCAGCACCAGCGGCCGTAATCCGCCAACTAGATGACCAACCAGAAAAAGCGCAAAAAGCAGCACGGTAAGGAAGGAGGCAACAGTTACATACTGGCTCCGTTTGACTGAAGTCTGGTCCATTTCATTACTCCTTTCGGGTGGGCATAAGCAGTATCCTGTAACAGTCAGGTTTAACCTGAATTATAGCCTGAACGTGCTATATTATCCTACACGTTTATTGCATCAGTAATAAAAAAAATATAGAATGACTGTTGCTATGTTGGCTCTTGCAAAACGCGGTTTTTCCAAGAGTATACCTTGTTTTTACAATTAGTTTATAAGTACCTTATACTTACTTTCTGTTATATATAGATATGCATATAGAGAATCAAGCCTGTAAAATTAAGCAGGCAGAGGAGTGAAAATGACCGAAGCGAAATACGGTATTGGTGATATTGAAGTGTACATTCCAGAAATGAGTATCGACCTGGATATTATAGCAAACGAGCGCATACGGGAGAACCCGGAGCTGGAAAAACATTTTGGCCGGGCCAAAGCCGTAACCGGACAGCGCAAAATCCGTTTCCCGGCACCCGGCGAAGACAGCGCGACCATGGCTGCCGAAGCTGCCTATAATCTGCTGACCCACAATTCCGGCAAGGCGCTTGCCACCCTGCGTTACCTGAGTGCCGGAACAGAAACCGGTGTAGACCACTCCAAACCGCTATCAGCTTATGTTCAGGGTATGCTGCAGCGCTCCGGAATGCCGCTGCCGAACAGCCTGGCCTCCTACCAGACCCAACATGCCTGTGCCGGCGCCACTATGGCCATGCTTTCCAATGCCGGCATGCTGGCCGCCAGCGGCCGTGACGAGAGCGCTCTGGTTCTGGCCACCGATATAGCCCGCTATACCACCCGCAGCACCGCCGAGATAACCCAGGGGGCTGGTGCGGCCGCCGTTCTGCTGGAGAAAAATCCGCGCCTTTTGGAGCTGGACTTGGATACTGTCGGTTTCTACTCCAGCGACGTAGACGATTTCTTCCGTCCCTTGGGCAGCAGTACCGCCAAGGTGAAGGGCAGTTATTCTATGCAATGCTACAATCAGAGCCTGGACGAAGCCCTACAGGATCATGCGCAGCGCGCAGGACTCAGCCCCGCGGCTGTACTGAACGATACCGATTTTATGGCCCTGCACACCCCGTTTCGCAATATGCCGGAGATGGCCATGAAAAAGATACTGGGCACCTATCTGCAGCTGGATGAACCGGCGGCTATCGGCTGGCTGGAAGAACGGGGCTTTTACCATGGGGTAGATCCAGTCGCCGAAATAGGCAATGCCTATACCGCCAGCATTTTTATCTGCCTGGCCTGGACACTCAAGGACCGTTACAAGCGAATGGGCAAGAACATCGTCGGCAAGAAGCTGCTGCTGGCCTCGTACGGTTCGGGAAACATGATGATGATCATACGCGCCACGGTAGCGCCGAATGCACCGCATATCATCGAACGCTGGCTGCTGGATGAGCAGCTGGAAAACAGTACTCCGGCCAGCTTCAGCGATTATACCAACTGGACAGAAGCAAGCATGCAGACCTACAAGCAGAGTGCAGATACACATAAAGCCAGTTCGCGCTTCCGGCTCAGTGCAATACGGGAAGACGGCTACAGGGAGTATACACATGAATACAGTGCCGGAGACGATCAGCCAGCGCAAGATCCGACATCTGGAAATATGCACCAAACCCGAACTGTATCAAATAGAAACTGATTCCAGCGGCTTTGACCAATGGCACTTTGCCCATCGGTCCATGCCTGAAACCGACTGGAACAGTCTGAATACCAGGGTAGATTTTCTGGATTGGACCTCTCCGGCTCCACTGTTCATTTCCTGCATGACCGGTGGAGCTATCGGAGCGCTCAGCTTTAACCGTGAACTGGCACTGGCTGCCGCACAGCTTGGTTTGGCCATAGGCACCGGATCCATCAGGGTTCTGCTGCATCATCCGGAATATCTGGATGATTTCCGGCTAAAACAATGGGCTCCGGCGGTTCCGCTACTGGCAAATATCGGTGCTGTTGTCATACGGGACGAAGATAGTACACGCATCATTGAGCTGGTAAAGCAGATCGGGGCGGATGCCTTGGTTATTCATCTCAACCCTGGTCAGGAGTTGTTCCAGGCGGATGGCGATCGCGATTTCCGCGGAGTACGCACAGCACTTGCCGCATTCATCAACACTGCGCCTTTTCCGGTGATAGTTAAAGAAACCGGATTTGGTATAGCTCCGGATGAGGTAGATTTTCTGCTCTCTGCCGGTGCTGCCTATGTCGATATCGCCGGCAGTGGCGGGGCCAATTGGATACGAGTAGAAGCCTACCGCAGCGGCAACAGTGCGATAGCGCCTGAATTTGACCACTGGGGTTATCGTAGTTCGGAGCTGCTGGAACAACTGAGCGACTATCCCGGCAAAATATTGGCTTCCGGCGGCCTGCGTAACGGTACAGACTGTGCCAAAGCTCTGGCCCTTGGCGCGACACTGTGCGGCATGGCCACCCCCCTTGCCCGTGCCGTCAGCTTGGGCGGCCATGAAGCGGTAGTTGAGCACCTGGAAAACACCATACAGTCACTGAAATCGATAATGCTGCTTACTGGCTCTGCCACCATTCAGGATTTACGCCGACCGGGGGTACTGGTTAAAAAAAACCGCTGCTGAGCACACGCCCGGCAGCGGTAATCTGGCATAAACCTGATCTATTTCTTTTTACGTCCGGCAATTTCCAACAATCCGGGTTTTTTGCTTTCATTTGGCGTCGAAGTTTTTGGGCTTTTACTTGAAGCCACCACTTTAGTGGCCTTAACAGCCTTGCCCGCCGGTTTTTGTTTTGCAGAAGCGGAACCGCTTGTTTTAGCCGTATCAGACTTCCTGGCAGGCGCTGCAGTACCGGTCTTGCCGGCTTTGGCACTGGAAGCTTTGCTGGTTTTACTGCCAGCAGCGCTAGGGCGCTTGGCGGATGCCGCTTTGCTACCGGCAGATTTCTTGGCCGCAGCAGCAGCAGACAGGGATTTGGCTTTGTCCGCCGCCGGAGTGCCCTGGGGTGCGGAAACCGTCGTAGTAGCCTTTCCTTCAGTTCCTGACGGCAAATCTTCAGCCTGAAACAGCAGGCCGCTGTCTACACCCTGTACCATAACCACTTCACGGGGCAAAACTTTAATACCGTTGGCTTTTAGCCCCTTCACCTCAAAATTCTTTACATTAAATACTTGCGAGCCGGCCTTTAGCCGGGAGCGACCGGCATAATGAACTGTAAACTTTTTATCCGGCTCGGCGGTAAAGAACAGCAATTCGGCATGCTCGGGAACCAGGTGGTAATCCTTGTTCATGATCCAACCTTCAATCTTTATACGCTTGATATACGGCTGGGCAGTTTTTGGATCGCGGTAGACGGCGCTGAAAATAACCGAGGCAAGAGCATCTTTATCCGCGATCGTACAATAGGGCATGTCTTTGTCGACGAAGAGTTTCTCTGGAACCGGACTCACGGCATATAGTCCATTACTTCTTATT
>Ga0180008_1002059_pt1 | contig 11361 bp, 18 predicted proteins | sample MM_PW_MetaG_FD_121121 | JGI IMG/M metagenome (GOLD analysis project Ga0180008, IMG submission 121121) | Groundwater microbial communities from the Aspo Hard Rock Laboratory (HRL) deep subsurface site, Sweden - MM_PW_MetaG | ecosystem: Environmental > Aquatic > Deep subsurface > Groundwater... | reverse complement strand
TTTAGCGTACAAAGGCGAGCCAGCTTTTGACGCTGCTAAGTTTCCGAAGGCCGATTGTGTAGTATTAGGCGAAGGAGAGATAGCCAGTGCAGAGCTAGTAGAATCGGATGGGCCTCTTCCTAGTTACGTAGAGGGAGGAATAATAGAAGATTTGGGTGATCTTCCTCATTGCGATAGGGACTTGTTTGATAATAATTGTGAGATAACATCGCCACTGCTTCCGCATTTGCCGCAACCATTTATTACTATAACTTTTGGTAGAGGATGCCCGTACAAATGTACTTTTTGCGCTACGGCCCACCAACAAAGCTCTTCTAAACCTAGGACAAAAAATGTTGCATCATTTATGGATGAATTAGAGAAGCTGAAGATTAGGTATGGTAAGCTTGGCTCTCTGATGATACACGATGATGTTCTATTTAATGCAAAGTGGATTGAGGAATGGAATATAGAGATTCGTAATCGCTTTGGGTATACTCCTTACTGGTGTCAGATGCGTGCAGATTTTATTTGTAAGCATCCAGATCTTTTAGAGACAATGGCTAAATGCGGAATGGTATGGTGTTCTTTAGGAATCGAGAGCGGCTCACAAAGAACATTAGACTTCATTAAAAAGCAGACAACCGTAGAGCAAAACATAAAAGCTTGCGAGATACTAGGAAATTTAGGAATTAATAATTTCTGTAACTGGATGCTTGGATTCCCAACAGAGACGCCTGAAGATGTGAAGGCTACGGGGGATCTTATCAAGCAAGTAAAGCCTAATTGGCACTCAGCAAACATGTATTGTAATTACCCTGGCACACAACTCGATAAATATATTAGAGAGAACGATTTATTACTTCCTAGTTGGCATTTGATGACTCATTATCCCTGGCAGCGCACAATTAAGGGTGTGGATTATGGGTTAGCATTACGTACTAGAGATCAAGTATGTGCTGCTGTTCCTAATCATATTGTTCAGCCAAGATATTGGAGTGTATAATGGATTATAGCAGTTATAAACTAGCTGCGTGTCAAACGATTCCGCATGCTGGTCTGCATATGATATCACATTTAATTAATTTACACCCAGCAATGACGATGGTAGGTATTTCAGTGAATGGTATAGAGGGGTTATCTGATTCTGCGTGTGAAAAGGAAGTGGATGAATTTTTATCTGGAAAGATAGATGAGGAAATACTAAAACAGGAATTGTTAGTATCATTAAATAATAGACATTTACTAAAGATAAATCCAAACGCGAGCAAAAAGTATCTGTTTATAGTTTCGCACGTGAAGGCGCATTTTATAGAGAATAATCCCGCAAAAATTTGTGTACAAGATGTTGTGGATAAAATTAATCTACTACAGATAATTCCATTGCGCGATCCGCTACTAGTCGTTTGTACTGGATTAATCTTAGGCGGTAAGCATAGTGATGCTACAGAGAGAGATCTTAGAATTACAAGAATGGGTTTTAATTTTGTATTAAATACAAAACTGAATACATTTTTTCTCCCAATAGATCTTCTTGCTACACAGTCTGTAGATCAAAGAGTTGAGACTATTAGAAAATTATGCGAGGATTTTCTTGGTATCTCAACTTCAGATAACTACAAGGATACAACAAATAGCTGGACAAAAAGGCATCCTACTGATATCACTAATCCAATATATTGGAATGGGAGTATCCCAGAAAGCATTCTTAAATGTAAAGAGATGCTATTACGAGGGGAAAATCCATGGGGTATTCATCCAATAGTTGATAGAGAATTAGAATACTACAAAAATTTATCTTCTTTGAAGAAGCTCTTCAAAAGTATAGGCTATGAGAATCTAGCATGGTTTTAGCATTGGAATATGAAGCAATGAATTACAAATTAATTGCAGCTAACACGATTCCACACACTGGCACGCATAGGCTAATGCACTTAGCCAGGCTGCATCCTGCGTTAGGTTGGGTAGGTCTTTCACACTGTAGTGAGGCAGTACAGAAATTGTTGAAGGATAACGTAGATCTAAATACTTTCAAGCAAGAGCTTCTTTCAGGTATGAAGAATGCCGATCCAAAAACATTAGGCTTAACTCTTGAGGAGCCTAGACTAGACTTTGATCTAAAGGAAGAACCAAAATATATTTTATTGTTTTCTCATATAAAAGAGTATTACATTGAGTCGCCAAAGTATGGGTTTGGAGTATGTGTTCAAGATGTCATAGAGAAGTTTAACGTGCCTCAGATTATGCTATTAAGAGATCCGCTTTTAGTTGTTTGCACAGGCATTATTTTAAGGAGAGGAGATGAAAAATCTACAGACGAAGCTATGAGAATGATCAGGGCTGGATTCGAGTATATACTAAATACAAAAGTTGATACATTTTTTATCCCAATAGATTTGCTGTCTAGGCAAACATCCGATCAAAGAATAGAGAAGATAAGAAGTTTATGTATAGACTTTCTAGGAACCTCATTTCCAGAATCGTATAAGGACGTAGTAATTGCTTGGGATAAGATACATCCTACCAACTATGCTAGTCATGCTGAACATTGGATTAGTGGATCTCCAGATACGATTTTTAGATGTAAAGACACGATTGCACGAGGAGAAAACCCAAAAGGAATTAATTCAATAGTAGATAGAGAATTAGAATATTATAGTGGACATACAAAATTGAAAGAATTATTTAAATCTTTTGGGTATAGAGACTTGCTTTGGTTTTAGGAGGCGCATAATGAATATGGAATTGCAGGCTTCATTTCTTGATTTAATACGTAAAAGAGAAAATAAAGAAGATCCAAACTATGTAGAAATACAGCCAACTCAAGATCAAAAAGTAAGTGTATGTTCAATACGTATGGATAGGTATATTGGAACATTGACAGATATAGTAAACGTTCTTACTATAGACGGAACATGTTATTTATTGGGAAAGGCAGAAAATGCTATAGCTATAGCCAAACAATTTGAAGTAGTAGATTATTTAGTGTTCACACAGGTCTGTGAAGGCTGTGGAGTTGGGTATTTCGAGCACAGTGAAAAGATAGGCATAGAGCCAAACACATGGGTATTATACATCTTGAAGAACTTTCCTCCATATGAAGATTGGAAGAGGCAGCCGGTTTACGCAAGCGTTGATCGTTTGTTGAGAAAAATTCTTATAGAGAATCCTAAGAGAGCTATAGAGACGGGCAATCCAGATGGTAGGTTTAGAGCACTAGTAAAGAAGATTTATCCAGATATAGTATATGATGAATTAGCTTATCCACCACACGATGCTATGGATTTGAAAGATATTGCTACAGGATCTGTAGACATGTATTTAGCTGACAATCTTTTAGAGCACATAGAGAATCCATTTTTAGCTGCTGAAGAGGCGATGAGGGTTGTCAAGCCGGGAGGAAGTATTGTTTTTACCCTGCCATTTATGATTGGATTACATGAGGAGCCGGAGTATTGGAGGATTACTCCAACAGGGTTGAAAAGAATTCTAAGTGGTTGTCAGATTATTCAAGTAGATCACTGGGGTAATAGAGAAGACTGCATTGAGTATTTAAAATCTCCAGGAACGTCAAATCCTGTACATGTTCCAGAGAAGGTTAGGCAGAGCGCAACTAAAGCATGTACTATAATAGAACATACACAATGGCCTCTTATGATTTGGGTGGTAGCAAAGAGATAATAAAAATGCCATTACGTCTAAATAATCCTACAACACTCTGGATGACAGGTCTTCCTTGTTCTGGCAAGACTACTCTTGCATCCCTACTGGTAGACAAATTCAGCCCAAGACTGATGCATCTAGATGGAGACGTGCTTAGGAAGACCATCAATAGCGATTTAGGTTTTGGCGAGTCCGATAGAATTAAGAATATCTATAGAGCTTCTCACATAGCTAAGTTGTTTAATGATGCTGGCATTAGTGTTGTTACTAGTTTTATTTGTCCTACTAATAATTTAAGAGTTGTAGCAGAACAAATTATTAAACCAAGTAATTTTGTCTTGCTTTATATCAATTGTCCATTGAATGCATGTGAAAAGAGAGATGTAAAAGGAATGTATGCAAAAGCAAGAAGTGGAGAGATAAGAAAGTTCACTGGTATTTCTGGCAATTTTGAAATACCTTATTATGCAGATTGCACAGTAAATACAGATTTATCTACTAAACAAGAATGTCTAACTCGAATTATGAACTACATGAAAGCAAGAAATAATGCCTAATAAAATAGCTGTTATTACTGCTGCCGGATTAAATCTTAGGTTCAGATCTAATGTACCTAAGTGTTTAATGCCAATAGGCGAGCAGGGGTTGTCTATAATAGAGCATCAGATTTGGCATGCTAAGGATTTAGGCGCTAAAGATATTGTAATCATACTAGGTCCTAAGTCTTTAGGGGCTGTACAGGGATTTCTAGGACATGGCTCTAAGTATTTTGTGAATCTTCATTATATTTCTCAGAGAAATCCAACAGGATTTGGCGGGGCATTTCTTGAGAGTCTATCCTTACTTACTGGGTTAATTGATACAAACCATGATGATATTATATTCGCATTGACGAGCGATAATATTACACTTAGTTATCCTAGACTAGACACAGAACTTTGTTTTACATACATAACTGCAACTAGAGATAGAGAAAATGGAGAATTCTTTAGGTATGTAGAAGGAGGAGTATGGGAAGTTACCAACAACATACACAAGGGAGATTTAGTTTACGCAGGTTGGGTTGCGATGCCTGCTTTTTACATGATTGAGTGTATGCCTATGTACAATGACCATTTAGAGAAGGATATTCCTCTTGGCATGCCGCGCATTATAGAGAGTATAGTAAAAAGACATGAGTTCAAGTGCATTCAGCTAACAAATACATTGTACGAGATTGACACGAGGGAAGATTTTCTTACTCATGCGCAATTGATACTTCCACACAGGTTTTTTGGTTGTTGCATTAGGTGAAGACATGTACGCCTATAATTGTAAAGTTTCTAGAGTTCTTGATATTTGCACGATTGGTATATTGAGTATATGTGGAGCGGTAATCATTTATTACATAATTGTATCTTACAATTAGGAAGTGGGATAAAATGTTAGAACTAAATAAGATATATCAATGTGATTGTTTAGAAGGAATGAAGTTGATAGGCGATAAATCTATTGATATGATTCTTTGTGATCTTCCTTATGGAACTACTAAATGTAAGTGGGATATAATGATTCCTTTTGACTTATTATGGGAACAATATAAAAGAATTATAAAGAATAATGGAGCAATAGTTTTAACTGCTACACAACCATTCACATCTATTTTGATATTAAGTAATATTAATTGGTATAAGCATAGTTGGGTATGGGATAAGGTTAAGCCAAATGGGCATCTAGTAGTTAAGTTTAGGCCGATGCAAAGAACGGAAGATATTGTTGTCTTTTGTAAGAATAGTCCTAAGTATAATCCACAGATGACACAAAGAGATGTACCAAAGAGATCAAAAGAATACGGTAGGACAAGTATTATGGGTGGCGAACAAACAGATTTTGATGGGAAAATATTAAATGAGAAATACCCACAGAATGTTATAGTAATTAGCAATGCAAGTCAGGTAGGAAAGGTGCATCCAACACAAAAGCCTGTTCCGTTATTTGAGTATCTGATTAAAACTTATACAAATGAAGGAGATTTAGTACTAGACAATTGTGCTGGAAGTTTTACTACTTTTGTAGCATGCGATAATTTAAGAAGGAAAAGTATATGTATGGAGAAAGAACAGAAGTATTGTGAAATAGGACTTGATAGGGTAAATGAAAACAGAGTATTCTTAGATTTAGATCAGCTAACTACTAGTGATATAATTACCATTTGAGATAATAGAATGACCATTCCTTTCTGGTACTTAATTTCGTTTGGGCTGATTTGTTTCAGCGTTGGCATAATTCTTCTTCTAAAGTATTTTTGCAAGGTAGGTCCAAAATGATAGTGGTAAAGACTCCTCTTAGACTTAGTTTTGTTGGCGGTGCATCTGACCTTCCAGCATACTCCTTTGGTGAAGTAGTAAACTGCGCTATTGATAAATACATCTACGTAACTCTACACAAAAGATGTGATGATAAAGTCTTAGCAGTCTACTCAAAGAGGGAGGTAAGAAATAATACTTTTGACCTTAAGCATGAACTTATGCGAGCGGCATTACTAGACTACAAGATAACAAATGGGGTAGAGATACACACTTATGCAGACATTCAGTCTAAGGGGAGTGGATTAGGGAGCAGTGGTAGTGTATGCGTAGGGTTGCTTCAGGCGGCGGCTACGCATGCGAACGAGGGTCCTTCGGCTTCTTACCTAGCCGAGAGGGCATTTAGGATTGAGGCGTGTAGAGGTGGGTGTGGATGGCAAGATCAATATGCAGCAGCTTGTGGTGGGATGAATCATTGGGTATATACAAATGGGAAGGTTAGTTCTATCAACAGATTACCTCTTAATGTCATTAGAGAGTTTAAATCTTTTTGTATGTTATTTAGGTTGCCGCAGATTAGGGAAGCGAAGGCTATTCTTCTTGCGCATAAGCAAGACGATAAAGTAGCGAGAGATTTAGCTCAGCTATGCAAACCATTTATGGATTCTATTATAGCTGGGGATTTTGAGACTGCTGGGGAGTTAATTTCAACTAGTGGCAAATTGAAGAACAAGATAACTCCAGCTAATGATGATCTTATCAATTCACTTCTCAAGAGATGCAAGAAGTTAGGGACATGGGGGATGAAGGTAGCTGGTGCTGGTAGGGGGGGTCATTTATTTGTAGTTGCTGATACAGATAATCAAGATAGAATAGCTGCTGGTCTTGAGCTAGAAGAAATAGCATTCAGATATGTGAACAAAGGCACACACATTCTAGTTCAAGAAGATGAAACCTACTAGGGAGAAGATGTGAATATACTAGGGCTAGTGAAGGTATTAGCAGAGCTTGATGCTGATAGATTGAATGATATTGGCAAGTGGATAAAGAGGTGTAGTGGGACCATTTACACGGTAGGGAATGGTGGTTCTGCTTCTACTGCTGAGCATGCAGCCACTGGGTTTGCGAAGCCGGGGACAGATCTTGTGTCCTGCAAGAGGTCTGTATGTTTGTCTTCTAATTCATCTTTGTTAACTGCGTGGGCGAATGATCGTTCTTACGATGAGTCGTATGCAGATATGCTCCCAACTATTTCTAATAACGACATCTTAATATGCATCTCTGTTTCTGGGAACTCAGCTAACATCTTAAACATAGTAAGCAAGTTTTTAGGTAGTTCTAACAAAGCGAAAATTGTTGGACTTCTTGGAAGTGAAAAAGTAGTACATGAGATATTCACACAAGCTAATGAAGCTAGAATGAAATGCATGTTTGTAGATAGTAATGATTATGGGGTAGTAGAGGTAGCTCATTTAGCTATTTGTCATATATGGAGTGACATGTTAAAGCGATGAAATGGTGGAATACAATATACGTGGATTTTGACGGTACAATTGTGAAGCACAGGTGGCCTAGGGTTGGGGAGTTGAGGGAGGATGCAATAAGTTCGTTACAGTTATGGAGGGATCTTGGAGGGAGGATTGTAATATTTTCTACTAGGAATAGACATCCAGTATTACATGAAGAGATGATAAAATTTCTTATACAGAGAGGAGTTCCATATGATGAAATCCACGCAGGAGGAATGAGGCCAGATGGAATAATAATTGATGATAAAGCAATAAATGCTGGTGTAAGGGTGAACTGGGGAGACATTATTTCGTCTGCTGTTAGCATTAGGAGGCAGAAGGAGTCAGGCATTCCGACAGGTAATTTGATCTTAGACTAGGAGAATTTAATGGGACAACTAAGCATTAGTGAGGTTCGTTTTCGGATGAGCGACGAGAATGAAGATGGGTTAGTTGCTTGGGTATCTTGCGTATTGAATGATTCTCTTTACTTGAACAATATGGCGATTCGTCGTAGTCGTAGTGGCAAGCATTACATTGCTTATCCTGCCAAGAAGTCTTTGAGGGACAATAAGTATTTTTACTTCCGTCCGATTAATAGTGCATGCAAGATGGCACTTGAGGACGCAATTCTAGGCGCGTTCAGGAAGGTTGGAGATGGAATCTAACATGATAGTTGGGTATTGTGCTGAGGACTGGAAAGGAACGCATGAGTGCGTGCTTAAATTTTCAACCTCATCTCAACAGTACAATGACGGTTTTGAGTGTGGCATGATTTACGGAATGCTATTAAATACTCCCAATTTAAAATGTAAAATTAGGAGGAAGAATCTTTTAGCATGTGCTAAAATAGCTGCTTCACTTGGATTAAGCATTTATGGGGAGAATATTACAGACACAGATAGTTTATTGCTAGAGGATGTATATAGGTACATTGATGTAGAGTTTAGGGGGAGATAATGCATTCGATACTAAGATTGATCTCTGACAGATTGAATATGATTAGGGGAGGTTCTATAGTAGTTGCAAGTAGGGAACTAGATAGTGAGTTATTACAGAAGAGGCATGATACGATTGCTGTAGTGGATTGTGATTTACTTGTAACGTCTGTTGAGAATTACAAGAAGATATTTACTTCTCATAAATTTTGGCAGCATATGAAGGGGAAGAAGTTATTGATTGCTAGTAGATTTCCATTAAGTCTTACTTCAGAGTTCTATGATCTACATTTTATACCTTACTCAGCGTCTATTTTAAGTTGTCAAGTTATGAGTAGTGATTTATTAACAACACTAAATGAGTTATCATCATATAGTTTTGATGTATGTCTAGTGGGCTTAGGTCAGATTAGTAGTATAGTAGCTCATGCGTTGTCAAAGAGAACTATGACTATGTGTCTAGACGTAGAGGATTTTCTTGATTGTATAGTACCAAAAGAGTTTAGAATGTTAAATCAAGACGAGAGTTTTATTTACATGCACGACACAGATGAGGAGCAAAATGGAAAAAGTATTACATATGAAGACGGCTGTTGAGAACGGTAAAACTTTTATGTTGATCAGATGTCCGAAATGTGGGGTATATGGTAAGTTGAGTGGCATGCACACAGTTAACTACATGTACGACAGGGTAACAATTTTTCCTACGATAAGATGTGGTTCAGTGCAGGGGAAGGATTTATGTGATTTTGAGGAAGAGATTGTTAACTGGAAATATGTTATTAGTGGGCACTAATGAGGCATTAACATGGCAATTCAGTTAAAGTGTCAGAGATGTAGATCTACAGAAGATATAGCAGCCCATGATCTTATTTTAGGAATTTATGCTAATCTATGTGGAACTTGTTTTTTTGAGTGGACGTATTATATACACAGTACATTAGGGTCAGAGGTGAGCGGGTTAGTGCACAGGTTTATGTCAAAGGAGATGGTACGGGGGGGCAGTGATGTTCCTGTTATGGTACAGAGGGTGCGCAGTGACTAAGGTTACGCCCAAGGATTTCCGGATTGGTTGAGGCAGCTCATAAACTAGTACAGATGGGGGAGTAATGGCTATTTATGATATGGACATTGGGAAGGATATAGGGGATTTGATGGATGGGGGGTATGATATGGGTACAGGCGTGTCGGGTGGGGTGGTACGTCGTACTTGTGCGGATCACGAGTTTGAGATTATATACAGGTGCAGGAAGTGTGGCGTGTCGAAGGAGTTTCCAATTATTGTAACGAAAGAGTTAAGGGAGTCATTAGCTAATGCAAAGAGGGAGAAGTAGGATGAAGTTAGATTATCCATGGGAGCTTGAGTTTGACGATGGCATTTACTATCTTTTACACAACAGATATATAGTATGTAAATATTCAAAGAAGAGGCCGAGTGATGATGTTATAGGTGGTGATATTAGGGCATATCTTGAGGGGATAAGGCCGAGGAGGTCGGCGAGGTATGGGCCGTTATGCATGTTTATGAACAATCATCTTAGGTGATTTATGTGGAGTATTATATTTTGGTCTATAGTGATGTGCATTATTTATTCAGTATGGGATGAGAAATGATGACGCTTATCTTACAGACGTTGCTTATATTTTCATTGACCACGATAATACTTGCGTTAATTATCTGCGAGAAGAGGGATGATATATGGAAATAGTTGCAGCTATAGTATTTTCGTTGATTGTATCTATTATAATTAACGAAATTCTAACAGGAGAATGAACTGTTAACTAGCTATTTTTATCTTAGGAGGGTTGAATGGATTCCATATGTTTAGGTTGTGAGCATTTTAGGTTTACGCACGAGTATGATGAGTTTAACATACTAAAGAGGTTAAGTATAAATTGCATACACAACCATTTCAAGGGTTCAGTGGTTAAGGAGGGGGGAGTTAGGGAGGTTATTGACAGGGGTGGTTGTTTAGATTTTGACGCCTCACAGAGCAGTTACATAGGTCTTCATTTTTTACACAAGGAGGAGAAGATGGATACTAAGGGGATTAGTTTTCACGTATCTACGTGTGCCAAGTGTGGTAAGTTACCTGAGAGTTCATGCGTATGGGAGTTAGGCGGGTCATATTTCGCAGTTATGTGTGTTTCTTGTCTGAACGAATGGACTGATTATTTACACCCCAGAGAAGAATGGAAAAGATACGAAGTAAGTAGATTTGCTATTATAGGTGGCACGGTTGACATGAACGAGGTAGTTAGGTATTTAGAGGCGAGGTCAGTTATCAATTCTCTTGCCAGGGCATGGGTTAGTGGTTAGTTTTTTACATGGAGGTTAGTTATGGGCAGGACATGTTTAGTATGCAAGAAGTTCAGGTTTATTACCAGCACTGATGATACACATTCAGCTATTAACTGCGTAGACAATTACTACAAGAACATAGTGATGGAGTCAGAGGAGAGGGTTAGGTACATGATTAAGGAGGCGGGGGGATGTGATGGTTACGAAGCGAGTTAGTTTTTTTACACGTTAGAGTCTATCTTTTACCCTAAATAACTAAAGGATAAAGCCATCCTATCTACTTTTATCCTGAGAATCTACTATAGGAGAGGGGAGGGAAGGTACTTCCTAGGTAGAGAGGAACGATTAGTACACGAACGATTAGTGTAGAAATGATTAGTACACGAACGATTAGTGTAGAGGAGATTCATTCTTCATCTTTTACCCAACACAACTAAAGGATAAAACCATCCTACTAAGGATAAAGCCCTGATTCGTAGAGGAAAGGACATGGTATGGTATGCGAATGAGAGAGGATAGAAGGGAAGGTACGCTGGGATAGAAGGGATGCTAGTAGAGGATAGAAGAAGGTATGCAGGATAGAAGGTATGCTAGGATAGAAGGGATGCTAGTAGAGAAGAGAAGAGGATAGAAGGTATGCTAGTAGAGGATAGAAGAGGTGTACTCGGGAAAATTTTAGACATTTT
>Ga0180008_1002057_pt1 | contig 11372 bp, 6 predicted proteins | sample MM_PW_MetaG_FD_121121 | JGI IMG/M metagenome (GOLD analysis project Ga0180008, IMG submission 121121) | Groundwater microbial communities from the Aspo Hard Rock Laboratory (HRL) deep subsurface site, Sweden - MM_PW_MetaG | ecosystem: Environmental > Aquatic > Deep subsurface > Groundwater... | reverse complement strand
CTATATGGTCGTTCATACCTGCTGCTAAGGCCAGTTGTCGGTCGCCTTCCATCGCATTGGCTGTCATTGCCAGTATTGGCAAACTGGTCAGGCCCAGTTCGGTGCGAATGAGTCGGGTTGCTTCGTAACCATCTAATACCGGCATCTGACAATCCATCAATACGCCGTCAAAGTTGCTGTCGCGTCGCAGTATATCCACAGCTACAGCACCATTTTCAGCCAATACTACTGTGATACCAGCTTGCTGCAGTAGCTCCAGAGCCAGTTCCTGATTCATTTCATTATCTTCCACCAGCAAGAGTTTTTTGCCCTGAAGCTGTCTCGTGCTGTCAGCGGTAATGTCTTGTAACTGGTGTTGACGGGTTTCCACCAGATTGGATTTGCCAAGGGCATGGCCAATGGCTTCTAATAAAGTGGATGGAGTGACAGGTTTACTTAATACAAAAGGTAGGTGAACACCCACCTGTTCCGCTTTGATCTGAGCATCTTCTCTGCCAAAGGCCGTAACCATTACAATAGCCGGAGTTTTTTCATAGCTGCTTTGTAGTTGCTGTATGGTCTCAATACCATCAAGGCCAGGCATTTTCCAATCCATCAGTACTATGTCAAAAGGCCGGCCTTGCTGATAAGCGCGGGCTATAGCCGCTAGCCCGGCTGTGCCGTCTTCGGCCATTTCAGCCGACAGACCAAAATGCTGACTCATAGCCATCAAGATTTCACGGGCCATAGCGTTATCGTCCACCACTAAAGCCCGCACATTGGTCAGCTCATCCGCTCTGAGCATACGTTTCACTACAGGGTTAATTTGTGGCGATAAATTCACTTCAAAATGAAAGCAGGAACCTTCACCTACGCGGCTATCAACCCAGATCTGGCCATCCATCATCTCGATCAGATTTTTGGAAATAGCTAACCCCAAGCCTGTGCCACCATATTTTCGGGTAGTTGAGCTATCTGCCTGAGAGAAAGACTGAAATAATCGGGCACATTGTTCTTCGTTCATACCAATGCCTGTATCACGGATCCAGAAATGCAGACGCACCTGATTCTGACTGGCCTGCAAAGTACGGACACCGACTACTATCTCGCCATGTTCGGTAAACTTCACTGCATTGTTACCCAGATTAACCAGCACTTGTCCAAGTCGCAGCGGATCGCCGATTAATGCCGTTTGTAAATCCGGCTCAAGGTCAAAGAGCAGTTCAAGCGCTTTGTTGTCAGCATTCATGCCAACCAGACTGGCAAAATTTTCCAGTACATCTTCAAGACGAAATGGGATCTGTTCCAGAGTTAGTTTGCCTGCTTCAATTTTGGAGAAATCAAGAATGTCATTGATGATCCCCAGCAGGTTTTCTGATGCCTTATGCACTTTCTCAATGTAGTTGCGTTGTTTTTTATCCAGTTCAGTTTGTAGAGCCAAATGCGACATACCAATAATTGCATTCATAGGTGTGCGGATCTCGTGGCTCATATTGGCCAGGAAATCACTTTTGGCCTTAGTCGCAGCTTCAGCAGCATCGCGGGCCCGCATCATTTGCAGTTGCATACGTTTGCGTTCAGACGTGTCCTGTCCTATCACGCAAAGGGCAAATGCATCACCTTCAGAGGTTTGTAGCGGGAATTTCAGCAGTTGCCTGCTTTCACTGAGTTCACCCTGACCATAACTGTATTCAAACTCCATCAACTGACCGGCCTCTAGTGTTTGCTGGTCTGTCTCACTCATCCAGCTTGTCAGTTCGTTTTCAAAAAAGTCGTCCAGACGATGCCCAATCAGGCTTTCTGGTTCAATATTTAATCGGTTAGTCAGGAAATTAGAAAATGATTTATTAATCAGCAGGAACTGGCCTTGCAGATTTTTAACGTAGATATCAGTTGGGGAATTATCCAGTACAGCCTGTACCAAAGCCTGAGATTTTTCTAATTCGGAAAAGGCCAGCTGCAGTTTTTGTTCTGCAGCTTTACGTTCAGTGACATCACGCACTGAAGCGCAAACACATGCACCTAAACCATCAAGGGCTGTGAGTTTCGCCAGACTGACATCCACCGAAATTTCACTGCCATCTTTACAGCGGCCGTGCACTTCACGACCAGCCATTTGCCGGGTGGTTCCTGTCGCAATATAACTCTCTCTGAGTTGAGGGTGTTTTGGCCGGATCGCATCAGGGACCAGCACATCCAGCTGCTGTCCTTGCAGCTCATCTTCTGTATAACCAAACATGGCGGCAACCTGCGGATTCGCCAGAACAATGATCCCTTGTGCATCACAGACCAGCAAGCCATCAGGCGCGGACTTAATAATGTCTCTGTACCATTGTTCCGTGACTTTTAATTCCGTTTGCTGCCTTTCTAGCTCGGCAGTTTGTGTGGCAAGCAATGCTGACTTTTCCTGTAACGCCAGTGCTTGCTGCTGACTTTCCAGCAGTAAGTCTTTGGTTTTCAGCGTGCGCTCCATAATTTCCAGGCTCATCGCCAACAGCGGCAATGCACCTTCCAGTAACGAAAGCTGACGTTCAGTAAAGCGATGAAAGCTGGCCATTTCCAATACAGCCATCAGACGGCCATTACGGATCACCGGATAGACAGCGAGGTGGGGAGCTTTAGCCTGGCCCAATCCAGAACTGATCTGGATATAATCCTCAGGTGCATCAGTGAGGATTATTGGCTGCTTGTCTATCGCCACTTGCCCTAGTATGCCGTCGCCAACGGCAATCTGTTGTTTTAATTGCTTACGCTCTTTAAAGGCATAACTACCTGCCAGCTTTAGCGTTTGACCCGAATCATCACAGACATAATAAACGGCATGGCCCAATTCCAGCATGGGGCCGAGCTGCATCAAGAAATTTTCAGACAATTCCTGATAGGTCGTCACTTGCTGCAAACTGGAGGACAACTGCGCCAGATTGGTTTTTACCCAGCGCTGAGTGGTCATCTCAGAAACCACATGGCGTAACTGATCAACACAACGTGCCAGCCGGCCAATTTCGTTTGGGTAGTCGGTATGAGGTACTTCAACTTCGTGTTGGCCTTCGGTCAGCTGTTGTACCCGTTTTTCCAATCGTTGAGACGGAGCGTTGATCGAGCGGGTTAACAAGGCGGCCACTACTGCACCTGCCAGCATAGCCGTCAGTAACCCTACAATGGTGATCCAGGTGGATTGATTGGCTAAAGCTTCAGCGTCATGCAGAGTATCTGCTGCAATCTGGCGTTTTAATTCGCTATGCAGCGATAGCGCTTTATGTGCTTGATCCCATTTTGATTGAAAATCTGCGCTATCGACTAAAATTTTAAACTGTTCTTGTTGGCCGTACAGGGCCTGATCCAATTGCAGTTTGTATTGCTGATAAAACTCCTGAAACTCATCCAGCAGAATACCAGACTTAGGATTCACGGCTCTTTGCCGTAATTCATTGATGTCTGCAGTTAATTTTGTATCAGAACTGGCAATAGTATTCATTGCCTGCTGCCGTGCTAATAAATCTCCTTTGTGGGCCAGATGTTCAATCTGATGATCGATGACGGCGAGATTTAACTCACTGTCTTTACTTAAATAAATGGATTGCAGTTCATTGTTATAGAGTTTGTCGAGCTGATCGTTCATCACCCGGATGTTGTATAAATTATTCAGGCCTAATGCCAGCATCAGCAGCAGCATAGCAGTTAAGCTAAATGCCAGTCTGGCTGACAGGCTTTGACGTTCAAGAATATGAAGTAATTGATTCATTCGCCTAATCCTGTTGCTGATCTGAAGGCGGGGCAAATTTTGCCAGTGTGGCAGCTTTGTCCTCTAGTTCTTTATCACTGTCACCAAAGCGGGTGGCAATGGCATAAAATTCTTCATGAATGGCCAGAAATGCATCCGTGATATCTGGGTCAAAATGCCGGCCACGACCATCCCGAATAATAGAGACTGCTTTTTCGTGTGGCATACCTTCTTTATAAACTCTGCGGCTGATCAGCGCATCATAGACATCGGCCACCGCCATCAGACGGGCCGAAACCGGAATTTCATCGCCTTTGAGGGCATGGGGATAACCTGAGCCATCCCACTTTTCCTGATGGCTGAGCGCTATCTCTTTAGCACAGGATAAAAAATCCACCGGGGTACTCAGTTGCTGTTCGGCATGAGCAATAGCGTTATAACCCAGTACCGAATGTGTTTTCATGATTTCAAATTCGTCAGGGGTAAACTTACCTGGCTTGAGCAGGATCCGATCCGGGATGCCGACTTTACCAATATCGTGCAGCGGTGCAGACTTATACAAAATTTCAATCTGCTGATCCGTCAGGTAGTGGCTGAATCGTGGATGCTGCTGCAGTTGCAACGCCAGCGCTTTGACGTAGTTCTGAGTGCGGCGGATATGATTGCCGGTTTCGTTGTCGCGGGTTTCAGCCAATGACGCCATAGCAAGAATCGTGACGTCCTGGATGGCCATCACTTCAGCAGTTCTTAGCTTTACTTCATTGTCCAGATAGGCATTCTGGTTACGTAACCAATCGGACTGAGTTTTTAGCTGCAGGTGAGTTTTGATTCGGGCCAGTAACAAAGGCGGACTGATGGGTTTGGTGATGTAATCCACGGCGCCCAGTTGCAGGCCTTTTTCCTCATCCTCATTGCTATTCATGGCGGTTAGGAAGATCACTGGCAAAAGTTCAGCGTCCTGCATATTTTTGATATGAGACAGCACCTGATAACCATCCATACCCGGCATCATAATGTCCAGCAGTATCAGATCAGGTCGTTCTCCTTGTGTGATCAACTGCAAGGCTTTTTCGCCGCTGTTGGCTATTTTTACTTTGTAGTAAGGGTTCAGCAGCGCAAATATCAGCGCCAGATTGTCAGGGGTGTCGTCCACCACAAGGATGGTTTTTTTTGGATCGGATGTATGGGTCATAGCCGCCAGCTCCATAGCGTTTAATGGGATGATGTGATTCGTGGTAGTGATACGGTAAATACAGTTTTAGCGTTATTTAACACTTTAAAACTGACATCACCATTTTGTACCAAAGTCATCATGCGGGCTGAGTAGCTACCAAGACCGGTGCCTTCCTCTTTACCACTGGTGACATATTTATCAAACAAAGACTCGCGTATAGCCTCTGGCACTGCGCCTTCATTGTAAAAGCGGATAGTGACTGAGTCGTGTAACTCTTCAACACTGATCATCACTTCGCTGCGGTCTGGTGCTGCTTCCACTGCGTTTTTAAGTAAGTTACTGAAAATAAAATAGCAAAGTTGTTCTTCGCCTTTCACCACAGGGTTTTTGACAAAAAATTTAAAGCTGATTTGCAGATGTTTTTGCTGGATAGGTTCGGACAAATCAAGCTGAACCTGCTTCAGCAAAGGTTCTATCTCAACAGGTTCGGCTTGTAACTGGTAAGTGCCATTTTCCATTTTCAGCAAATCAGTGCCTTGACTCACCAGCCCTAAAGCCATTTGCGCAGAGCGGCGCATCTGGCTGAGTTGTTCTTTGTATTGAGCGGCCAGCTGTGGGTCTTCTAACAATAAGGTGAGCTGCATCAATACGCTGCTTAACGGGCTTTTCACATCGTGCTGGGTAATGTTTTCCATATCTTGTTTGATCCGCGCGTTTTCCAGCAACGCATCTATGGTTTGTCTTAATTGACCCCGCGCATCACGTAAAGCCAGTTGAGTGCGGATCCGTGCCTGCAAAATTTCTGGCTGCAGAGGTTTGTAGACGTAATCTACAGCCCCTAACGCAAATCCTTTGGTGACGTCTGCCACTTCAGTTTTTGCAGAGACAAAAATCACCGGAATATCATGGCTGGTGTTATTCATCAGGGTCTCACAGACTTCATAGCCATCCATCTCCGGCATCATGATATCCAGCAGGATCAAATCCGGTGGAGAGTCCGAGGACACAATACTCAAGGCTTTTTTGCCATTGTTGGCGACTTTAATGTTGTAATCGTTTTTAAGCAGGTTAAAAAGCAATTCAAGGTTGGTTGGTTCGTCATCGACGACCAAAATTGTCGGTTTAGCGTTGAGAAAAGGAATGGCTGCTTCAGTTAACTGCTGGTCAGGTAGTTGAGCTGCGGTCACAGGGGCTCTGGTTTTACGCTGCAACACACTGGTGACCCGCTCTTTCAATTGGTTCAGTGTAAAAGGTTTGACAACAAAGTCATTGACTCTCAACGCTATGGCTTGGGTAACAACCTGTTTGCTGCCGTCTCCGGTCATCAGCATAAAAGGCAAGTTGCAGTATTGCTGATGCCCGCGAATCATTTCCAATAATTCCAGACCACTTTGACCTGGTATATTGATATCACAGATCACCAAATCAATTTTTTCATTTTCCAGCAAAGGCCAGATCTGATTGGTACTGGACAAGACAAAAACAGTGAACAACCCACTTTGTTCCAATCCAGATCTGATGGTATTGCGCATAGGGGCAAAATCATCTATCACCAATACCTGCCACTGACGTTCCATCCTTGATGTCCCTTTCTGTTGTATTGGCTTCAGATTAGCACAAGAAATATACAGATGAGCTGCAATCTATTGTTCAATAACAGAAAATTTCAGTTGTACGCGGTCCGCCGGTGATGAAAGGTTTCAGCTTTGAGTTTTGCCGCCAAATGGGATATGGTGTCCGCAATCGAATTCCCTTTTTTCCCTTGCAACTAGACGGAGGTTATTTTGTTCAAAACAGCAATAAAGTCGCCGTCTTATCACGCCGCTTTTTTTACCGTCTTCCATTCCTGAGCCGGCTCCGTTTGACGGGGTCGGCTGAGTTTTAGCTATTTATCCTCTGATATTTTCCACTAAAAGCTTTCTGGAGCTGGAATGACTATGTTTACCAAAAATGCATCGGGTAAAACCGATGTGTCTGCTGTATTTTTTATGGCAAGTTCGGCTATTCAGCCGCTGCCTCCCTGGCAATTACAACAGCTGCTGCTGCAACTGGAATCGGCTGCAAAAAGCAAACGCAAACCTTTAAGCGAAACAGGTATGTTGCCGGGCTGTTCGGCGCGTTTGCTGGATTTATCTGATCAAACCGAAGTCTGGCTGACTCTGGTTTATCCGCAGCAAGAGCAAGCAGAGCAGGGTTTTGTTTCAGTGTTGTCGCCTTTAGGTGCAGCTTTGCTTGGCAAAAATGTTGGCGAAGTGGCCGAAGTAACGCTATTTCGCCGCACTCTGAGATTTATGTTGTGTGACCTGATGTCGGTGAAACAACCACCGGCTTTCCACCCTTCCGTAAAGGAGAAACCTATGAATCAAACCTTAGCCGAACAGGCTTTACCGGAAATAGCTCTACCAGAAATAGTATTGTCCAGTCTGGATCTGGACCGATTAGATCAGCTGTTAAGCCGTTTACCTAGCACTGATCCAGCTCGTTTGCAGCTTGAGCAAGAACTGGAGCGTGGTGCTGTGGTGGAACCTGCAGCTATGCCTGGCAATGTCGTCACTATGAATTCCACAGTGCGGTTACGTTTACTAAAAACAGGTGAAGAACCTTGTCTGACGCTGGTGTATCCAAAGGATTTGGACGCAAGCGGGGATAAAGTGTCTGTATTGGCGCCTGTAGGTTCAGCTTTACTTGGCCTTAGCGAAGGCGATCAAATTCACTGGCCTATGCCGGACGGTGAGATACAGCCTATACAGGTGCTGCAACTGCTTTACCAGCCAGAGCGTTCAGGCCAGTTCCACAGATAAAACTTAAATTGGGGTCAGATCACATTGTTAACTGTTAACAATGTGATCTGACCCCAATTTTATGGCTTGAGCAGTTGCAGGCTTAAGGCTATGATGAGAACAATTCTTATCGAGGGCTTTATGCCAAAACCCATTCTCCGCTTTGTGTTGTTAATGCTGATCATGCTGAATCACGCCGTTTCGGCCTGTGAGAGCATTGTTATGCATTTACCAGCGGAGAATCATCCGTTTTCTGTATTGGATAATTCCAGTCACACTGAACATCAGCATTGCTCTGTTGATGAGAGCGAAGATGAAGCCGCAGAGCACAAGGATGGCCATCATCAAACCCATGCTCATGTTGCCTGCTATATAGCCGAACTTTATGCAGTGTCTGCAGCTCCTGCCGTGCATAAAGCATCAGGCTTAGCTCAATACGCCATAATTACCACCACTTACAGCCCGCCAGTTCCGCCGCCTAATCAGTAAATATTGATTTAAAAATTAGATTTTCAATTTTATTTCAATAATTTATTGGATGTAGTTATGACTATAAAAACCAGCCATGCGGCTTTTATGCTGCTGGCCTTAATGTGGCTGTGGGTTAATCCATCCCAGGCGACAGAACTTAACCTTGCCGAAGCGTTAAAACGCACGGTGGTGCAGAGCCCTGGCTTGCAATTGTATCCCTATCAGCAGCGTATCAATGATGCAGCAGCTATCAGCGCCGGAATGCGGCCTAACCCTGAACTTCAGCTGGAACTGGCCGATGTGCTGGGTACGGGCGACAGCGCTGGTGTTAAAAGCGCCGAACTGACCTTAAGCCTGAGTCAATTGATTGAATTGGGTGATAAACGCCAAAAGCGCCTTGAGTTAACCCAATGGCAAAGCAAATTAACAGAGCAGCAATACCAGCTGGATAAAGTGGATGCGCTGGCGGCCACTATGCGCAGCTTTTTGCAGTTGTTGCATCAACAAGCGCTGCTTAAGTGGACAGAGCAAAAAATTGCCACTGAGCAACAAGCACTTGCAGCAGCAAAACATCGCGCTAAAGCGGGTAATGTAACAGATGCCGATATCACCCGGCTGGAGCTGAAAGTACTGCAAAGCCGGATGGAGCAGAAAAGTCTGTTGGCCGAAAAGCTGGTGAACCTGCGTCAGCTGGCCAGTCATTGGGCAGAGCAGCCTGACTTTGATGCGGTATCTGGTGATTTAACTGTGCTTCCCACTTTGCCTCAACTCGCTGATGTGCTGAGCCAATTGCAACAAGCCCCGCAGTTGCAGTGGTGGCTGACGCAAAACCGGCTGTTGGATAGTCAGTTGCAGCTTGCTAAAGCTTTAGGTCAGGCTGATTTAACTCTGGGCGCAGGACTACGCCGCAATGAGCAAAGCAACGACAATGCTTTTGTGCTGCAGGTTAGTATGCCGCTGGCGCTGGAGAATCCGAATCAGGGCGCCATTTTGTCCAGCGAAGCTTTGGCCGAACAAGCCAAGCTGCAGCAGCACCAGAACATGCAGCAACTGCAATTGCAAATAGAGCGCAGTCATTTGCAGCTGACTCAATTCAGTGAGCACATTCGCGATTACCAAAAAGCCGTGATCCCGCTGTCACAACAAGTGCTGGATCAAATGCTGGCTGGTTATCAGCAAGGCATATTTGATATGACCGACTTACTTGCTGCACAGCAGGAAATTTTGTTGGCCAAACGCACCATCATTGACCTGCAATACGCTTTGCATTTGCAGCTGTTAGAACTGGAACGTCTGACCGGTTTACCTATGGTGGTCAACGGTCCAGAAGCCTTGACCAAGCAGCACACTCTTTCCGATCTCCCTCCACAACAGGAGCTATCTCAATGAATTTTTTATCTATTTTAGTGCTCGCTATCAGCCTTAGTTTTACCGCCATTGTCCATGCCCATGGTGATGAACACGACGAAGAACAGGCTGAACATCAGCATGAAGAAGCCGCCAAAGGCCCACATGGCGGTCGTTTGCTGACACAAGATGACTTTGCTCTGGAAGTGACTATTTACGAAACCGAAGTAGAGCCTGAACTGCGGCTTTATTTGTATCAAAACGGCGAGCCAATCAAAACCACAGAGCTAAAACTGCAGGTGACTTTACAGCGTTTAGGCGAAGCTGCTGAGCTTGTTAACTTCAGCCCTGAACTGGATTATTGGCTTGGGGATAAAGTGATCCGTGAACCTCACTCCTTCGAAGTGGGAATCAGCGCCAGTTATCAGGGCAAAAACTTCGAATGGCATTACGACTCTTTTGAAGGCCGCACTGAGTTGTCAGAGCGTTCTGTGCAAAAAGCCGGTATAGAACTGCAGCAAACCCAGCCAGGTCAAATTCAGACTCAGCTGCATTTATTTGGCGTCGTAGCGCCTGTGCCGGAGCAGCAGTATCAGGTCGGAGCTGCTTATGCAGGTGTGGTGCAACAACTGGCGGTCAAAGTTGGCGATAAAGTGACTAAAGGTCAGCTGCTTGCCACAGTGCAAAACCCGGTGAGCTTAAAAAACTATTCTGTTTTTGCGCCAGCAGCAGGGGAGGTGACGGCAAAATATGTCAGTGTGGGCGCCAAAATTTCAGAGCAACCGATAGTGGAAATCAGCGATTTTTCATCGGTGTATATCGAAATGTCGGCTTTCCCTTCGGATACAGAACAGCTGAAGTTAGGGCAGGAGTTTTTGGTCAAAGATTTACATGGCCATCAAGCTGCAGTCAGTCAAATCAGCTACATAGCGCCACAAATGACAGGTGGCCATATAGCCCGCGCCCGTGGTGTGTTAGCCAATCCCGACGGCCATTGGCGGCCAGGCATGCATGTCAAAACCGATGTCACAGTGGCGACAGTGGATGCAGCTTTGGTGATCAAAAAATCGGCCTTGCAGTTATGGAATGGCAAAACGGTGATTTTTATCAAAGTAGGGGATGTGTTTGAAATCCGTATGCCTGAACTGGGTCGCGCCGACGATACGCAAGTAGAAGTGTTATCCGGTGTGCCGCAGGGTGTGCAGTACGCTACGAGCAATAGTTTTATCCTCAAAGCCGACGTGATGAAGTCTGGCGCCAGCCATGATCACTAGGAGCTTCTGATGATAAACAATATCCTCAAAACAGCGCTGGCAAGGCCGGTGCTCGTCATGCTGCTGACGCTGTTATTGGCCGCGGCTGGTCTGTGGCAAGCTTCCCGTTTGCCGGTCGATGCCGTGCCTGATATCACCAATGTGCAGGTACAAATTAATACCGCAGCAGAAGGTTTTTCGCCACAGGAAACCGAGCAGCGTATTACTTATGCCATAGAAACCGCGATGGCGGGTTTGCCGCAACTGGAATACACCCGGTCTTTATCTCGTTATGGTTTGTCGCAAGTGACAGTGGTCTTTACTGAAGGCACTGATATTTATTGGGCCAGACAACAAGTGTCGGAGCGACTGCAAAATGTCAGAAACGAACTACCAGCCGACATAGATCCGGAAATGGGGCCTATAGTCTCGGGCCTTGGCGAGATATTTTCCTACACAGTCAAAGCCGTACCTGATGCCAAAAAAGCTGATGGTTCGGCTTATAACCCGGAGGATTTACGCACTATTCAGGACTGGGTGATAAGGCCGCAGCTTTTGAAAGTACCAGGCGTGACCGAAATTAATACCATTGGTGGTTATGTCCGCGAATATCAGGTATCGCCTGACCTGGTTAAATTGCTGGCTTT
>Ga0180008_1002056_pt1 | contig 11374 bp, 12 predicted proteins | sample MM_PW_MetaG_FD_121121 | JGI IMG/M metagenome (GOLD analysis project Ga0180008, IMG submission 121121) | Groundwater microbial communities from the Aspo Hard Rock Laboratory (HRL) deep subsurface site, Sweden - MM_PW_MetaG | ecosystem: Environmental > Aquatic > Deep subsurface > Groundwater... | reverse complement strand
CTTTGGAATACCCGCAAGTGTTGGGTATGATTAACTGCGTTAGAAGCGTACTCGCTAAAGAAAGTTCTTGACAAACAACTAATTTTGTGGTAGTAATCAAATGACCGAATGTAGATGTTTCTTCTGTAACAGATTATTATTCTTCTATGACTTCAAAGGTCAGTTTTCGATTGTAGTTAAATGCAAAGGCTGCCTTAAGACAAACGTCCTTAACTTTGCGACTGTGTCTGCGACAACTTCAAGTCTTACGGTAACCATAGGCCACATAGGCCAGAGCGAATACGCTCACACAGGTTCATAGTAAACCACAATGGGGGAGTACCCCCCTTGAACCCCTTGCTATGAGCACTATAAACAAAGACCGCCTCTTCGCCTTAAGAAACGAGATAATCATCTCCGAAACAATCAATCGTCAAGAGCTTCAGCCCATAATGAGGGATAGCCTCAGCCGCTATATGGGTACTTATATTCCTGCTATGGGGCAGGACTGGGACATCGTCCTCAATGAACTCTATCCAATAATCCAGAATGAACTACCCTCTATCTTCTTCCGCAATCCCAGAGCATTTCTCAAGCCCCGCAATAAAACTTTTATCGCAAAGAAGCGAGACCCTATAAGCGGCAAGATGACAGAAGTTCAGCTCGACAGCCAGAAGTCCGCTAAGACTCAAGAGGCGTTGCTTAACTATGACATCTCTGATGCTCAGATGAAGTATAAGAAACAAGTTAGAAAAGTGTTGCTTGACGCATTGCTGTTTCCTTTCGGTATTCTCTGGCACGGTTACAAAGGCGACTTTGGAATGACCGAAGAACAAAGTATAGAAATACATAACGATAAGAACTTCGTTAGGCGTATCAACCCTGCGAGGTTTATCTTTGACCCAGCCGTAACACTTTCAGAGCTTGATGAGGCCAAGTGGGTGGGGCGTTCATTTGATGTTCCACTCTTAGACATTGTTGAAGATGACAAGCTGGATGTTGACAAAGAACTACTCAAAGGATTTGTAGGATTTAATCAAAAGATTATTCCACGAAATATGTACTCACAACCTAAAGACAAGATAACCATAGGCCGCCCGTTGATTGATTACACCGAAGATAAATATAAAAAATCTAAGGAGGCGAGGTTTATAAAACTATACGAAGTATTCCTAAGACCGACTAAGAAAGAAAAACGCAAAGGTATCAACGGATACATTTTATTATTGACTGATGAGCAGGAGAAGCCTCTGAGAGAGAGCGATTGGACGATTAAAGCGGAAGGTTTTCCCGCCAAGATACTTCAATTCAACGAACTCAACGATGAGAAATTTGGGCTGTCCGACCCTGAGGCTTTCGGTAATGTTGTAGACCAAAAGAATTCCATAATCAATCTTCAACTGCGTAACGCTCAGGAGAACTCTAAAGTCTGGGTAGGTATCTCAAAGGCAGGGGCAGATGAAGAGGACATAGAAAAAGTACAGAAGGGACAGCAGACAATTATATTGTTTGAGAACGGTAAACCAAGCGAGCGTATGTTTGTAGCTTCTCCCGGCGGTTCTGCATCATCAGAGCTTTATCTCATTGATGGAAGAATACAAAGAAACCTTGAGGACAAGTCAGGCATCACAGACCTCAAGCGTGGGTTCTTGCAAAGTGGGGAAGAGAGCGCCACCTCTGTAAAGATACGAGCGGCAGGCGGCGGAGCACGTCCAGCCTATCGTCAGGACATTATGAGTGATTTCCTTAAAGAAAGTTTACTCTACCTTAACCAGCTTAACAAACAGTTTCTATCTATTAAAGAAGCCGTTAGGATAGTTGGTTCGCTGGATATTGAGTGGAGCGATAAGCCGACTAAAGAAGAGATACAGGCTGATATAGATGTAGAAATAGATGTTATTAGTATGCTTCCTGAGAACCCCGAGAAAGAACTGCGAGAGTTGAATACTGCTCTTATGATGATGATACAGGGAATTACTGAGCCTGCTATCCAACAGAAACTTCAGCAGGAAGGCAAGACTATGAACTTGTCTCCGCTCATAGAACAAATGCTCTTGAGGCTTAAAATCAAAGACCCCGATGTCTTTCGTAATATCAAACCAGAAGAGTCTCAGGGCTTTGTTAGCGTTCAACAGATTAGAGAAGCTCAGGAGAATGTTCAGGCAGCTTTGACTAATCAAAAGATACCTCATCCGCCTAAGATGGAAGATGACCACCGCGCAAAACTTGAAACTTATGGAGCTATAGCCCAACTCCTCCAGCAGATGGGACAGATGAGTGATATGTTGCAACAACTAATCCAGATACATACAGCTTTGCTTCAGGAGATACAATCTAAAGAGGCTTCGCCTGGACAAAGGATTAATCTTCCAAAGCCGAGGGTTGAAACAGTAGGTGCATAATGAAACTGATAGAGATAGGCAATAATGTTTTAGTGAACTTAGAAAGCATAGACGCTATAGAGTTGGTTGATGGCGCTAAAGGAAAAGAATTTATTATTTATGTAAATGGGAAAAGATTTACGGCTACTAATAACATTGGAAAAATTCTTCAGCAGATTGTTCAACCTGATTTGAGCAGTCAATTTTTTGCAGGATAGCGAATACGCTACTTAAGGACGAGCTTATGGCGAACATAATAATTAAAAAGTACGAACACGTGAATAGTTCTCTTGGCAACTGGGATACTCCTAAAGGCAAGTACATAAAAAGCAGACAGCATTATAACGATGAGTTAAGACGTCAGGGTTTTTTGCCTTATGACAAAGCCTGCCAGCTTGCCGAGAAGAAACAAAGCGAAGTTAAGTGGATACCGTCTAAGGACTGCGTGGATATGATTAAGGCTGCTAAGGAACTCGGCAACAAAGACGGCAGCATTACATTAGGTCAACACCCGAAGCTCGTAGACGCAATGAAAAGCAAGGGTATGAGATTTGAGCAGCACCCTCAGCTCAAAGAAGTGAGTACACTATAGTGAGTACACTATTAGGAGTCTCTCTTATAGGCTGAGCGTACTCGCTCATCTTCCATCGAGCCCCGTTAAAGAGGCAACGAAGTCGCCGAAAGGGGCGAGATAAAGGGATATTTTGCAGTATATCGAAGTAGCTAAAGGATTAAGTATAAGAGTAGATGAAGTAGAGGCTGTTGGTTATGGAGTCAGTGAGCTTACTTCCAAAGTCTATACACATCACAATGTCTATGATTCTACATTTCCTTACAGAGTCTTATTAAAGTTGTTAGAGAAACGTGATGTCAGACCGGAAGAAAAAAGAAGCGAGGAAGAGTTGAACGTATTTAAACAAATCGGTAATTTAGCCGGATAAGACCAAAACCCAACCAACGAGTACGTTAAAGTGTACTCACTTAGGAGGTTAGTCAAATGCCAGAAACAAATGTAGCAATACAAGAACCACAGATAGAACCAAAAAGCGAAGCTGACTTGATTACGAGAGTATCTCAGGTTAAACCATCTGAAGCTCAAACGACACAGCAACCATCAGGCTCTTTCAATATCAATGATTTAGACGCCGAGATAGAGAAGGTAACCGACCAAGCTGTGAAAGACCAGCTGATTGGTTTGAAGAAATCTCTACTGCGAGGCGAAAATCAGAAGTATCAAGAAATTGCCAATTTACGTAAACAGTATGAACAAAAGCTGGCTGAATCATCCACTTGGACTCCTGAAAGAGTGAAGGCGGAAATGAACAAACCAGATTTTGTCAGAGCTGCTCAAGATGTATTGCAAAGTCAGAACCCTTCAGGCAGCGGGTTAACTGAAGAGCAATGGTCGGGAATGTCCGATGCTGAAAAGGCGGAAATCAAACAACTGAAAGATAAGATAAATATTTTAGAACAGAGCAGTTGGGAGGCTACCAAAATTCAGCAGGATAACGCTCTAAAAAGTAAATATGCTAACTACGCCTCAGATGTCGTAGATACGACCACTCAAGGTTTAATGTCGGGTAAAGTTAAAGCTACCCGCGAAGACCTTTGGAAAGTGATTGACTACGAAAATGCTGTGCGAAGAGCATACGAACTTGGTAAACAGGATAAACTAATTGATAATCAGGAAAAAATAGGCGGTATGTCTTTTGATACGACAACAAGAAATGTTACAGCTCCTTCAGGATTAGAGCGGCAGAAAGGTGAAACAATCGCTTCTTTTATGCGGCGTTCGTATCAACAGCACATTGCTAAATAGCGAAAGCTTAAGGAGTAAACAATGGCAACTTATACACAAACATCTCCATTAGGAGTACCAACAACGATTGATACTGCTGCCTTGTCTATGTCTCTTGCTGACTACAGAAAGGTGCTTATCGATAATGTCTACAATGCTGTAGTAGTTCTGAAATTAGCAAATGAAGCAGGAACAAAGCGAGAGATTAACGGCGGACTTTCAATCGTAGAAAACGTAATACGTGAAAAACAGAACGCAGGTGGATTTTATCTTGGCAATGATGTTCTCAACAATGTCCAGCCCAATACCACCGACATCATAGAATTCAGATGGCAGAATGCTTACGAGCCTATCTTAATCTCTCGTGATGAAGAGAGGCAAAATTCTGGCGATGTTCACAAGATTTTGGATTTAGTCGCTACAAAAACCCAACTGTCAGACCGCGCAATGAGAAACAGAATGGACCAGGCATTATCCACTCCAGTATCCGAAGCCAACAACCTTATTGACCTTGAGACTTTAGTCAACACAGGAACATTGGGTTCAAAAGCAGGCGCAACAGAAACTTTTTGGCAGTCAACTGTAACAACTTCCGGCCAGTTTGCGGCTCAAGGCCTTACTGATATGGCAACTGCTTATTATGCTGTATCCTCTTCAGCCGAAGTAGAAAGCCCAGGTTACTTTCTCACAACCAAAGCCATTTTTCAGAAGTTTGAGCAGACAAGATTGCCTCTTGAGAGAATTTCTAACGGTAATATGAGCGCGAACGCCGGGTTCACGAACTTAACTTTCAAGGGAAAGTCCCTCATCTATGGTAACCACATCTCAACAGGATTATTGTTCGGTTTGAATATGAACTACATTAATTGGAATGTTGACACGGAGACAGATTTCATCACCACACCTTTCATCTCTCCGTCTAACCAAACTGTTAAAGTAGCTTATATTTTGGTTAGGGGTAATTTAACGACTAACAACAGAAGACGCCACTTTAAGTTGACGTCCATAACTTAAGGAGGTATGAGATATGGCAGCGATTACTCCCTCAACTTTACTACAAGCAAGTTTCGGTTCTTTAAGTTGTAAGATAGCTAAATTTGTTACCACCACAGTAGACAGCGGGGATACTTGGGCAAGCGGGCTAACTGACATAGTTGAAATTATTCCAATACGCAAAGATGCAGGTTCAACAGCGTCAACTACAGGAATATCAGTCAGCTTTACAGCTTCAAGCGGAACTGTGAGTATCTTTCCAGCGTCAGAGAATTCAGTAGTAACACTTTTGGTTTTACACGGAGCAGCTTATTAAGCGATTACGCTAAAAGGAGGAATTTAAAATGGCAGTTTCCACAAATAGCTATTTCAGTAACGCAATAATTGGAGTGCCTCAGATTGGTGCAGACATTGACCTTTATGAGAGCAACACTTCGCCAAAGTATGCAGTAGGCTTTGGTTTCACAAGAGGAGACGGGAATAAATACCGCTACTGTCAGTTTGGAGCACTAATCGCAAGAGGGGCTGTAGCAGCAACCGATGTTAGCGAGTCAGGCTTAGCTAAAAAAGAGAATGTAGGAGCTACAGTTGCCAATTTGACCAAACCTGTCGGAGAAAGGGTAAACCCAAATGCAATAGACTCTACATACCTACAGTTGACCATAACTGCGACAGCAAGCCAATTTGCTGGCGGGTATATAGCAATAACTTCAGGCAACGGAGCAGGGTTTACTTACCACATCAAAGGGAATACTGTAACAGGCGACCCTGTAACAGGCGACTGCTACGTAGAATTGTACGACAAGGTTGTAGTGGCAATTGATTCTAACAGCGACATAGCGATTGCCGGCTGTAAGTATGCCAATCTTGAAGGGTCTACAATTACCGATAAAGTTCCTGCCGGAGTTACAGTAACTAACAACTCAGCAAGTTCGTATGGCTGGGTAACAACTGGTGGTTTAACAGGAGCATTACAAGATGCCAATGTTCCGGTAATAGGTCAATTAGTTACACTATCTACCAATACTACTGGAGCAATTACACCCGTTCCCACAACAAGTTCGGGCAGCGTCTATGCTTCTACTCCTGTGCTTGGATATTATGTTGAGGCAGGTTCATCGGCAGATTACTCTCTTGTGTGTTTGACATTAGAATAAGCGAATACGTTTATAGGATAGGGGAGGGGACAATGCGTCCTTTCCCTTACCTATATAAGGAGTACCTTTTAGTGTACTCGCTATAGTAGAGTAACGGCTTAACCAAAACCCAACCAAATAGGAGGTTAGTGATGCCAAGTTTTAATAGTAAAGGCGGAGTATGGTTTCCAGCATCGGAAAGAACGGCTTTAAAAAACCGTTCTACCCAGACAATTAAAAATCCTTCAACGGATGAGAAATTGAAAGATGAAGAAATTAAGCCTGGAGAAGATTATATTTATTCAGGCCCCGACAGAGCGGCTCTCTTTGAACTCTGGAAAGAAAAGGTAGAAACTTTCGGACAGGATTTCAGGACTAACCCTGACTTCCTCCAAGCGGTGCGTAATATGGGTTACACTTCCTACAAGAAATATCTTACCGACATTGGTTTTGATGAAAAGAAACTTGAGGATGAGTTTAAAGAAAAATCTGGAGTAGTAACCAAACACGAACTTCCTAAAAAGGTTGCTGCTCTTGATACTTTGGCTGGCGGTAGAGATTTCTCTGGAGCTGGTCAGGATATGAAAGGAGCTTTTGGTTCTCCGCCTGGATTTGAAAAATAACGAGAGCGAGTACGCTTAACGAATATGTTTAAGGAGGAACAATGGGAACATATATTACTAATGTAATAGCTGGACTATACCAACCTTTTGCTTATGAATCTATAACTGTTGCTGATACTGCAATAGGGTGTACTGCTGCCACAATTAAACCTGGCGGAACAGGAAATTCAAGCAGGGAAGTTACTAAAGCGGTAATAACAGTAGAGACTGCTCAAATTAGGTATCGTTATGACGGTACTGACCCCACTTCCATTGAGGGACATATTCTTAACAACAACGACGCGCTTGTTTTAATTGGGTATGATGCTATAAGTAAATTTAGAGCTATAAGAACTGGCGTAACAAGTGGAGTAATTAAGGTTACTTACGAACGTTAAAAGGAGTACTTTAAGGAGTACCTTAAAACGTACTCGTTAGCGTATCCGCTAAGGAGGAGTTATGCAAAAGATTATCTGTAAAGTATTTTTCTGTTTAGTAATATTAAGTTTTGTTTTAGCTTTTGCTTTTGCAGACCCAAGACGAGGTTCAGCTGGAGTTCCTATTAGGGGTGGAACATCTGTTCCAGAACTTGATGTGCAAGATGGCAACATCACCAACGTAGGCGACATAGCATTAGATAGTATTTCATCTGACGCAGGAACAAGTATAAATGTTACTCTTGGTGCTAACGCAGGCGATGACTTTATCATAGACACAACAGGGTTTGTGTATAAGGGGGATACTAATAGGGTTGGGATTGGGACGATGACGCCGAACAATCTCATCCAAGTAGCAAACTTAATAAATTTTGATAACATCGATTACAATACCAAGTTAGGGTATCAGGCGGGACTTAATATAGTATCGGGAGCTCAATATAATACCTTTATTGGCTATCAAGCGGGATTATCTTCTGTGGGGGGAAGCACTAACACGGCGGATTACAATACTGCCGTTGGTTATCGGTCTCTCTACTACAACACCACCGGATACCAAAACTCAGCTATGGGTATGAATGCTCTCTTATCCAATACCACCGGCATTTACAACTCAGCTATGGGTGTGAATACTCTCTTCTCCAACACCACCGGCAATTATAACGCAGCAATGGGAATGAAAACCCTCTTCTCCAACACTACCGGCAATTATAACGCAGCTATGGGTATGTATGCTCTCCTCTACAACGCCACCGGCAATTACAACGTAGCTATGGGTTATAATGCCCTCTACTCCAACACTACTGGAAACTATAACTTAGCTATGGGTATGAATGCCCTCTACAATGTTAAACCTACAAGCAAAGCGATTACCGCGTTTGCCGATTATGGCGCTACAGTTGCTGGGACTGTTAAAGCTACTTCTGTGGCTCACGGGTTGCCAACTGGAGCAACCGCTAATATTGCTATTTCTGGAACTATTAATTATAACGGAGTTTACACTGTTACTTATATTGATGTTGATAATTTTTATTTTACCGATACTTGGGTAAGCAACGACGCCACTGGCTGGTGGAGCAAGGATACAGAAGGGAGATACAATACAGGCATTGGTTATGGGGCGGGGGATAATATCACCACTGGCTCAAACAATCTGATTATAGGCTATAATGTTGACGCTCCCAGCGCCACAGCGGACAACCAGCTTAACATAGGCAATGCAATCTACGGTGATTTGAGCACAGGCAACGTCGGCATTGGGACAACGAGCCCAACTTCACTTCTCACTGTTGCAGGTCCAATATCAACTCAAGCACCAGCAACTAAAACGGCTGCATATTCAATGATAGCAACTGACTCGTCCTTAATTTTCAACGGCACTGCAAGTAGCATTTTAACCTTGCAAGCCGCTTCAAGTTATACGGGTCGTATTTTATATGTTAAAACGATTGCTGCATTTACAGTTGATAGTGCATCTGCAAATGTAGTGCCGCTCGGGTCGTCAACAGCTGGAACTGCTATTCTTGCTGCTACAGCTGGGAAATGGGCAATGCTACAATCTGATGGAACTAACTGGGTTATAATGGCTGGAAATTAAAGTAGTGTTACGGCAGGACAAACAAGATTTCTGCTTTATGATGTTGACAATGCTACACTTGAAAGAGTAACGGTCGGGGCGGCGGATAGTGGCGGAGTAGGATATAAGGTGTTGAGAATACCAAATTAAGGAGACGCAAATGATTTATGGAACTCAAGGATTAGGTTCTCCCTTTGGAAAGATAGCCGCCGGTAGTATAACTTGTACTGCTGGCACAGTAACTCAGGTAACATCGATTTCTACGCCCATAGGTGGCGTATGGGTTTCAGGAGATACAGGAAATTCAGACCTTGTTTATGTTGGCAACTCTGCCGTTTCTGCTTCCGCTACCAACCAAGCAGGTATCTGTATAATACCCGGTAACACTTCCATCTTTATCCCAGTTAATAATCTTAATTTGTTATATATGGACAGCATAACCACAGGAGATAGACTATGTTACGCTTATTTACAACCGTATGTCTGATTTTCTCTTTTATTACTTGTTCCTTCGCCGCAACTAAGTTAGAGGATGAAGGTGTAAACAAAGGGTATGTGAATGAGCTTAATTTTATAGGTACAGGAGTTAGTGCATCAAGGAGTGGAATAACGGGAAATATTACTGTAAGTGCAGAAAGCACAACTGTAACCTCGCCATTGGTTTTAACTACTTATGATATATCAATTCCAGCTGCAACTAATGCCGTCGCAGGACACGCTACGGCAGCGCATATCACAGCGATAGAAGCTAACACAGCAAAAGTTTCTAATGTTTCTACTGCTCTTAGTGTAGGAACTGTAGGAATAGATACCGTAGCCATAACAAGCGATGGAGGGGCAGATGATGTTATTTTACCCGCTGCTATTGTTACTGCCGCAGGAATGTTGACTACAGCAAAGTGGGCGGAGATAGTGGCGAATAATGCTAAAGTGACTAATGTATCAACAGCGTTAAGCACTGGCACAGTAGGCGCAACAACTTACGGTATCACCTCTGATGGCGGCGCTGATGATGTCATAATAGCCGCAGCCACAACCGACGTAGCTGGGGTAATGACAGCTGCAAAGTTTAATGAGATTGTAGCGAATAATGCGAAGGTAACTAACGCAACTCACACAGGAGAAGTAACAGGGGCAACGGCTCTTACAATAGCTGATGGAGTAGCGGTTACAAATTGGAACTTAACTACTCCTACAATAACAACAAAGGCAACTTGTCCTGAAATAGAAAACACAGGAAATATAATCATAGACGCTATAAATGCCGCAGCAGCTTCAACAGTAGCAATACAAAACTCTGATGCGACTTATACTGCTAATCTAACGGTTGATGGAAATGCAACTATTACTGGCACAGTTGGAGGCTCTAATTTAAGTGGCACAAATACAGGGGATAATACAGTAGCAACAAGCGGAGACTCTGCAACTGCTTTCTTTTCTTCTGGGGAGATAGCTGACGCTCAAGTATCAGACACTTTAACCTCAAGCGTATGTACAGGAAACGCAGCAACAGCTACGGCTTCTACTAATCTTTCAGGAGGTCTTGGCGGCTCAATCCCTTATCAATCTGCCGCAAACACAACCGCAATGCTTGCCAATGGCACAGCAGGTCAGATTTTACAGAGTAATGGAACAACGCTTGCCCCTTCGTGGGCTTCTGCTGGAGCAGGAGATTTAAAAGCAGACGGAACAGTTCCGCTAACTGCTAACTGGGACGTAGGAGCGTTTACCATACAAGGCACTCAATTCATAAGTGATATAGCTATAGGTACTGCACCATTTGTTGTAACTTCAACTACAGCGGTTGCCAATTTGAAGGCGGCTACGGTAGGAACTATTACAGGATTAGCCCCCGATACCGCAACTACTCAAGCAGCACAGCCTAATATAACATCATTGGGAACGATAGCTAGCTTAGTAGCAACTACTGCTGATATTAACGCAGGTACGTTTGATGGCGTAGTAGGAGGGACTACTCCTGCAGCTGGAGCATTTACAACTATGACAGGGACTTCTTTAGATTTAGGCGGAACAACATTATTAGCTTCAAGAGCATTAACAGTAGATACAGGCGGGGTATTTAACATTGATTTATCTTCAGCTGTGGGAGATGATTTTACTGTTGATACTAATAAGTTAGTGGTTGAGGGAGATACTGGCAACATTGGCATCGGAACGACGGCACCAAATGCTAAGTTAGATGTCATTGGCACTTTATCTCAATCCTATGGAAATGACACCCAGACTATGCTCTTACATACCAAAGATTGGATTTCAGATACGGTCATCTCTGGCTGTCTACCAGCTACTTCAGCTAATCTAACTTCAGATATTTCAGCTGGCACTGCTTATTCTCAAGGAAGAAGAATAGTTAAAGTAGCTACCTCTAAGACCTACACTGCCTCAAAAGATACCTATGTTGACCTAAAAGGTGATGGAACTTATGTCTTTACTGAAGTTCTCAATGCTGCT
>Ga0180008_1002055_pt1 | contig 11376 bp, 14 predicted proteins | sample MM_PW_MetaG_FD_121121 | JGI IMG/M metagenome (GOLD analysis project Ga0180008, IMG submission 121121) | Groundwater microbial communities from the Aspo Hard Rock Laboratory (HRL) deep subsurface site, Sweden - MM_PW_MetaG | ecosystem: Environmental > Aquatic > Deep subsurface > Groundwater... | reverse complement strand
AGGCACCATCGGCGATACAAACTACATTGGACGCCGCCAAGGCGACACAAACATCATGGAAAACACTAGGCAATAAAATATTAAATAATAAAAAACTCTCTGCTACTGTATTAAATGAGTTGAAATCTTCTAATCCAGAGTTGGCTAGCGCTATAGAAAGAAACGCAAGCAGTCCAGAGTTATCCAGAATAATATCTGATATTAGGCAAGGACATGATTCGGTTGTAGCTAGATTGCAAAATGAGTTAGCAGATATTAACCGTGCAGCCATTGGTGGCGCAAAAGGTGTGGCTGTTAAGGATATAAAGCAACTAGAAGGGTGGGAATTTTCCAAGAAAACTGCTGATGAAATCACAAACATCATGTTCCAGCATCCAGATGAGTTTACTAAAGGAGCAGCTAATATTAGTAGTCTTGTCAGGCTTTTTAAAACAGGCATGATGGATATAGGTTACGGTTTAATTAACCTAGGCATAGTAGCATTTTCGCAACCAACTATATTTGTCCAAGCCATGAAAGATGGTTTAGAAGCTGCTGTCAAGCCGGGTAATGTTTCTAAGTTTACGATAGAAAACGCAGCTATTATTAAGGATATGGTACTTCGTGGACACATGACATTCGGCACAGCTGAGATGGTAGAAGGTGCCGGAATAGTAGGCAAAATACCAATACTGGGAGAAATACCAAAAGCTTTTGGAAGAGGTTTTTCGACATCCCTTGATGTAGCTAGAGTTTATCTCTGGCGGTCTTTTGCCAAATCAGGGATGTCTACGCTAGAAGCTGCTGACTTGGGTGCGGTAATTGACAATATTACAGGTTCATTAAATTCCGCAAAGTTGGGAATATCTGGTTATCAACGGATGGTAGAGTCTGCCTATGTATCATTTGCCCCCCGATATAGAAGGGCTAGTGTTGCTCTATTGTCTGATATATTCAGGGGCGGCATGAGAGGGAAACACGCAAGACAGGCGATGGGATCGTTCTTGGCAGCCGGCACTATGGTATATACTGCAACAGCTAAGGCTTTGGGTGTGAAGGCTAATCTTAATCCCGATGATGCTGATTTTATGACACTCCGAAAAGGCGGGAATACATATAGGCTTGGTGGTCCTTATATGACATATATGCGTATAGCATTACGAACATGGAAAACATCCAGGGATTATCCTGACAGGTTTATAACTGCTGATGAGGGTAGGGACACTGATTTACTGAGACCGATAAGGTCGCAGTTAGCGCCTTTTACTGGTATGGGTTGGTCGTTACTGTCTGGATATAATTACATGGGACAACCGACTACCGATTCAATAGAACACTTTATGAGGAATATTGTACTAGACCAGTTTTCCCCGCTAACAATCAGTCCATTGTTATCGGAATACTCAAATAGTGAACAGTTTATCGCAGTTGGCGCAGAGTTCGCTGGTTTAATAACATACCAAGACTCACCACAACGGGAACTAAATGATAGGTTGGAAGAACTATCCCAAGAACGCTATGGTATGAGCCTTAAGGATTTAAAAAAGTCTACTGATAGCGACAAGGGTATGTATGGCGTAAGAACGCTATACGATGAACCTAGTGTTGTAGAACTGCAATCAAAGGTAAAGGCTTTTGAGGTAGAGAATAAGAATAAAACTGAATTGCAGCAACATATTTCAGAGATATTCGGTAAGTATGATATATCCCGCAGGGCGATGTCCGCTCAACTACAACTTGCTGAGGATAGACTGGAAAACAAAACTATAGATGTTTACCAGTGGACAGCAATGGTGAAGAATATAGCCGCTATCTATGGTAAGGCTAATAGGGAATTGTTTGATACTTACCCCGATGTGGCAGAAGAACTGGCAAAACCCAGAAAGTCATCACTCACGGAGACAGAACAAAATCTAGCTTATTATGCTTATACCGACCTTTATGGAGACACTTCATTAGAAAACCTTGAGGGCGGAGATTATTGGGCAGCTTTTGACCAGTTAGAACAGAAATTCATAGACCAATACGGTGAAGAAAACTATCAATATGCTGTAAGAACGTCAATAGTAGGTAGGAATCTACCACCTATATATAAGGCTTATAGAGATGATATTAAATCTATTGGCGATTCTGGCATTTGGGATATGTCTCCTAACGAGAAGGATGCTTTCTTTAGAACAGAGAAAGGTGCGCAGGTACAGGGACGAATGTTTGCATGGGGCTGGACAAGTACGGTTACTACGCAGGATGCACATGACATAGCGTTACAGAGGTCTCAGCTACTTGGATTGCATCGTGTAGTTCCGGCGCCCACTGACTATATGCAAAACCAAAGCAAGTTGACTAACCTTGATAGCGAGATAGATAGAATAAATGTGGCTCTTAAATCTAGGAGATACGTATGGAATGAGTATGCCGGCGATTTACAGAAAAGTCTATCTACAATAACTAATAAGATATGGGCGTATGAAAAGGAATTGCCATTAGCCAGTAAGTATGGCAAAGATGAAGAAATACTTAACAAGATGAGCGATGAACTCAAAAAACTCGAAACATTGGCGGTTGTAACGCAGGGGCAAGATATGAGTGATTTGAGAATGAGACTAATACGGCTGAAAACGGAGAAGGAAATACTTCGTATGCAGCAAAAATATTCCTATTTAACCACAAGGTACAGGTAAACTAAAGTAAGGAGGCAACATGGAAGGCGAAGTTACTACGCAGGCTGATGAGGTAGAAGTACAGCCTCAGACTGAGGTGGTCGAGGAAGCGCCACAGGTAGAAGCTCCACAAGAGGAGCTTATATCCAAGTCTGAGTATCAGAAGGTGGTGGAGGAATCGGAGCGAGTTAAGAAAGAACTCGAACATGTGAAGAACACTCAGTCAGGGTATGATAGGGCTTATTCAAAGCTATCTACTGAGAGAAACGCTTTGCAAGCCCAAATATCATCGCTTCAATCTGAATCTAGTAATCAGAAGATGGAATTGATTGCTAAAAGCCAGGTTGGGGAACTCGATGAGACACGTGGCAACCTAACGCAACAGCTAGCCAAGATTGACACTGAGACCAGAACTAAAAGAGACCAACTGGAATCACAACGTCAAGTACAAGAGTATGCCAGAACAACCGGCGAAACTATCAGAACAATACTCAGAGAAGGCGGGATTGACCCAGACAATGAGGATGATGCCGCAGTCAAGGGTATTCGTGATGAATGGCAGAAAGCGGTTACGGGTGGAACTCCATTGGATAGTGTGTTTGCTCAGGCTGCTAAAGCGGTGGCTCAAAAAGCGAGGTCGTCCGTGTCCGTGGATGACATCAAGAAAGATGCTGAGTTGGCCGCTAACGCCAAACTACATCAAAGCCCTGCGCTCAAATCCGTATCAACTGGCAAGCCACAGGGTAGCACGATGAGTGATACCGAGTTCCTTGACAGGTATAGTAAAGGAGAAGTGAGCGACCATAAACGGGCAAAGGAAATACTAAGCAAACAATAGGAGGCTAAATTATGGCAAACAGTGGATCAACAACTACTTCTGCATTAGCAGATAGTTTGCCTACGCTTAAAAGTTCGGCAAGAATAGTCCGTGAGTCTGAGGGTGTTATGCCCCAACTCGTAGACAAGCAAACTTTGGGCGAAGGCATCGGTCTGTCATGGAACGAAGTAACAATGGCTCAACTAACGGCGCAGGCTATTACTGAAACTACGGAGCTGGATAACCCGCAACAGATTTCAGATAGCTTGTTCACAATCACCCCGACTGTGGTCGGCATCGAAACTCTCATCACTGAGAGAGTGGCTGCCAGAATATCCAAGAACGCTTATGCAAAGATTGGTTCTTTGGCGCAAAACGCAATCCAGCGCAAAAAGGATGAGGATGGTCTCGCCGTCTTGGACGGTGCAACTACTTCATTGTGTGGCGCCGGCTCAACTCTTACCAGCGGGCACATCTCCGCAGCCAAGAATCGGATTTCCAGCAACGCTACCGAGCCAGGCAATCCGCCTTATCGGTGTGTATTGCATGGTTATCAAATCAAAGATGTCTCAGATGAGATTATCGCTGGTGTTGGTACTTATGTTGTGGGCGAAGGTCTTACCGCAAGGGTATTCACCGAAGGCTTTATGGGAATGGTAGCTGGTGCGCAAATCTATGAGGATGGCAACATCACTATAGATAGTTCGGCAGATGCCAAGGGTGGAGTGTTCGCTCAAGAAGCTATTGTATTGGTACAAGGTAGAGCGCCAACTGTGAAAACCAAAGACCGTCCAGAAATAGGCGGTGGCGCAACTTCTTTGTATCACTATGACGAGTACGCCTACGGCGAACGCAGCGCAGGCAATTGGATGTTTGAGTTGTATAGCGATGCAACTGCCCCTACGAGTTAGGACAGTAAGCGAATAGAGAGACTCCCGAAAAATCAGACAGGTACGCAATGAAGATGCGTGGGAGTGCAAAAACCTTGTCAAAAATAAAATCAGATTGTACGGGTGATGAAGACACCCGACAAGGAGGAAAAATTAAATGGCAAACGTAGCTCCAAAAGGAATACTGGAACACATAGACATACCGTCTCAGTCAATCATAGCTGCTGCTGCGGCAACTGGTGCTACTGGTACAATGTGGGTATCAGATGCAACAGGTTCGGCAACAGACTTTGTGGCGGCTGTGGCTGCAGGCAAAGGCTTGCATTACTTCGGCGTGATGGATGCGGTTGATAACAGCTTACTAGAGTTCGCTGGCAATTGGCTGCAATTCACAGCCCAAGAAGGTCATTGTTACATTGAAACCATGATACAGTTTGAGGATGCTTCCGAGCACGCCTTCTGTTTCGGCTTCAATGATACAGTAGAGGACGGCAACCTGACCGTGGACTATGCTACCGATACACTAACCCCGACTGCGACCGCTTTCTGTGGATTCGTTTATGACGGCACAGATGCAAGCGATAACAACTTAGTCTGTTACTGGGTAAGCGCTGCTGTTTCGGGGCAGACTGACGCAACGGGTAAGGCTACTTCGGCTGGCGGTGGCTCAGAATACGTCAAGATGAAGGGTATTGCACCTACCGATGCAAAGTGGCTCTACATGAGAGTGGAACTACAAGACACTGGTTCGGGCTATTATCCGATAGCGACATTCACCGCTACAGACCATACTGGTAAGAGTGCTACAAAGGAATTCAAGACCAATCTTACCAGAAGCACGCCCCTCTGCTGGCACTTAAGCATAGAGAACAGAACCGCTACTGGCGGCGATGTGTTCTTGCGCAATTGCAACTGGGCACAAACCATACCTGATATGTAATCAGAAAGCCTTTTGGGGGTTGGGCTTTAACTAACCCCACTAAAATTCAAGTGCTGACTTATCAGCATTTTAGGGAGAAAAACAAATGGCAAGAAATAAACCTGCCTCGAGGAGAGGATTCGGATGGGATGCCGCTAACAACAGGCTTAACATCTACGTTAATGGCACTGTCGCCGATTACATAGATGAACCATCAGGTAGGACTTATTATGTGAATAACATCACTGGCGGTTCTACTAATGATGGTTTGTCATGGGGTCAGGCAATGGATCAGGTCTCTACCGCAATCACGGCATCAGAGGCTTATCGTGTACTACAAGGCACATCTACTAATGACTATGTGCGGAACCGCATAGTTGTACAGGGTACAGGGACTACCTATACCTACCTTGCAGCACTACCCAGTTACGCTGATGTAATCGGGTTGGGTGCGCCACCTTTTGGTGATGGTACTGGTATCGTTGTAATAGGCGATGCCGCAGGTAGTTATGATGGTGCCGCTGGCAGTACCCGCGGTTCGTGCTGGAGTAATATCCAGTTTGTAGGTGCGAGTACGAAGTATGCAGTGGACTTAGCGGTGGCATATCGCAGTTCATTTGAACATTGTGGTTTTGGCGGTAACGCTGCATCTGCTGCATGTGCAATAGCATTCAACGTGGTATCGGCTAGTGGTCTTGAATTGAGAGATTGCAAGACACTTGCTCATGCTGCATTCCCCGTTATCGGCTTTGCTATGGCAACAGCAGGCGGTAACTTCAATGAGTGCTTAGTTGAGAGGTGTTATGCCAACGCTTCTACTACAGGGTATACCAATGCTGGGTATCTCAGTAATGGAACCGTAGTAAGGGATTGCATCTTTTATGGTGGGACTACAGGACTTACCGACACATCAGCTCAAACTGGAGATGGAGCTTTAGCGTTCTATTGGCATAACTTTGCCAGTGGTGCTACTACAGGTATGACCATGACCAACAGTCCAGAAAGGCATTGTATGGACAACTACTCTGTGAGTAATGCTACTAGCGCAGTCTACTACGCACTAGGCGCATAATTAAAACCGAGGGCGGCGGTATATCCGCCCACCAAACTTTAGGAGGTTTTAGATGCCGCTTTATCAATACCGATGCCCAAAGTGTTTATCAGAAGAAGAAGTGGTTTCTCCTATATCGGATTTAGACAAGGCAAAGTTTCATTGTGGAGAAGTCATGGAGAGAATATGGTCTACTCCTAGTATTGTTATGAAACAAACTGGTAATGAAATGGCGTTAAATTCATTGAATAGCAAAGAAACTGCTTATATGAAACCATTGCAAAAACAATGGGCAGCGGAAGGGTTAAAGAAACCTGATAAGGTTTTCTTCTAGGAGGTAACTATGGAACTACAATTAAATCAATATTGCACAGCTTGTCATGGGACAGGAATACGGTCTTACAATACATCTCCTGGCGGGCCAATGGTTGAAGAAAATCCCTGTCTTGAATGTGGTGGTGATGGCAGGTCGCCAGCATCTTTCAGGGTAGAATCAGACTGGTTTGATGACATTACGGATACACTCACTGAACAGGCAAAAGTATTAGTTGACATGGCCGACAAAATAGATGACATCATGGACAAGTGCAACGATATTTTTGAAAAGGTAAATGAATAAAAGAGCTAGGAGAACTAGCCAAAGGAGTACAGTATGGAAGGATTAGCATGGAAATCAGCAGTAATAGCAGACGAGGGTAAGACAAGTGCTGCGGTTGACTTAGGAAGACCGTACAGGTCTTTGGCTGTATTTGTACCAACTATTGATAGTGGTACATTGGCTATACATACTGCTATGGATGCAGACGGAACATTCCAAGGGTTGAGTGTGATAAGCACCAACGATGCGGACGATGACGCAATACTACTTTCAACCACCACAGGCGCAATAAACGTAACTGTACCTTTCTTTGGCTGGCAACATCTAAAGTTTGTTGCAGGTGCTACGCAATCAACGGCGGCTGTAACTATCTATTGCGCTGGATTTGACTAATGAGTAAATTGGTACTCGGCGCACCATTCATAACTGACGATGAACCTTGCCTAGGTCTCTATGAGCTGAATTTTAAGTCTCCTGACCAGAGGTCAAGGCATCGTTATCAAATCATCATGGTTATCCGTAATGGCGATAAGCCAGCCGAACATAGGATTGACTTAGGGTTGGCTAGTAAATTCAAAGGGGTTGACCAATTCAGAATCCCTGGGGGTATTGTGGATGAGGACACTGGCAAAATCTATATCGAGGAAACGGTAGGCAGATTAAAAGATATAGCCAATATAATGAGGGGAAGACCAGCGTTTGACAAAAGGGAACTCGTAAATGCGAGAAGTATAAAAGTTAGCTAAACGGGAACTAAGAAATTAAGGAGGACAGCTAAACAATGGAAACCAAGACTAAACAAGAGAATGACGCCTACATCGAGGAGATGGTGGGGCGTGCTAAGAAAGCACAGGAGCCGGGGGAGTTAGCCAAGAACCCCGTAGTAAATAGTGGGGATGAAGTAGTGGAAAGAATGGCAGCGACCACGCTACAGAGTGCTGGTTATGTGTATATTTATGATACACAGACGGGGGAGATGAGTCTATCTAACCGTAATATGCTCAGGGCACAGTTGAACAAAAAGCGACCAGATGGCAGTACGGTGTTTACTACAATTCAACCGTCTTTTAAGCCCAAAAGAGGGAAACTTCTTTGCTTCTTGCATTCTGATTCACCGAATAGGACACACTATGATGAACTTGGGTTAGCAACGTGTCTCAAGAGCAATCTAACCTCTCCGTATCAAGTAACCAGACATATGCAAAAACGGCATCAAATGGAATGGCAGACTATCGAGGCCGAGAGATTAGAGGCTGAAAGGCAAGAGGATAGGCAACTACGATACGCGATGTTGGGCAAGCAATTACCCGTAGATAAACCGGTTATCATAGCAGATAATCTCGAAGAAGATTCGAGTTGGAAGATTGACGTACCTGAAAAGAAAAAGCGGCGTGTTATTAAACACAGGAAAAAGAAGATACCAGCGGAGGTATAACATGGAAGCATTAAAGAGCGGAGCTAACATAGGTGGCAAGTTCCACACTGAATGTTGGCGTACAATAAAACCAACTGACAACACAGGACTTAATGATGTTGTCAAAATGGTATATTCCAAGAGGCGCGGGAAGTACGAGCCAAGGCGTTTAGTATGGTCAGATGATACCCATAATTTAGTAACTACTGAGGGTCTTAACAGAATCCTCGATGTTATGTTTCATGGCACCACACAAACAGCAACGTGGTATGGCGCTTTGGTAGAAACGGATACAACAGCTACTGCCGCTATGAACTATGATGTGCCTGTTTATACAGAGTCAACATCGTACGATGAGGCTACCAGGCCAGCATATACTGAGGCTGCCGCTGCTGCTGGGTCAATGACAAACGCTGCTAACGTGGCTGTATTCACTATATCTGCTACAAAGACAATGTACGGGGCTTCGCTTGTAAGCATCGATACCAAGGGCGACCACACCGTAGGTGCTAATAATGTACTTTACTGCTATGCCAAATTTGCGGCATCAAGACCTGTATATGATGATGACATAGTGAATTTGACCTATGTTGTTACCGCTGCGGATGACGGAGCCTGACCTTGACGATAGGGGGTTAAAGTATGACCACAATGTACCCAGCTAAAGTAAATTCACCAGCAACAACGCTGGGCGGGGGTATTAATGATTCCGTAACTACGATTAGTTTAGTTGATGCTTCTGTCCTGCCCACCGCTCCGAACATGGCGGTGATTGGTACAGGAGAGGATGCCGAGACTATTCTGTATACTGGCATCTCTACCAATGACTTGACAGGCGTTACGAGAGGATTCCAGGGCACTGCTAAGGCTTGGGATTCTGGCACTACTGTTGCCAGGATGTTTACCGCCTATGACCACGATACATTTAAGAGTAATATAGAAACCAATGTCGCTCTACTTGTTGGTATGTCCCGCAAGAACGCCATTATCAATGGTGGTATGGATATATGGCAGAGAGGAACTAGCTTTGATAATCCGAATGGTGTTTATACTGCCGATAGATGGGTAATTGATGATGCTATAGATACTAATGTGAAACTCCTCCGCTCAACCACGGTGCCGGATGCTTCAAGTTCATATTCATTACGTGTTGAAGTTATGACAGACACGGGCGGGGCTGGTTCATGGTCAGATATTAAGCAACACATGGAGGATTATATATTTTTCAGGGGGAAAGCGGTTACTTTATCCTGCTATGTAAAATGTGATGCTGGAGTTTCAGGGCAAATATTCATAATAGATAGTGTTGGTTCTAATAATACCCCAATTTCAGCAACGACCTGGACAAAATACACGGTCATAAGGACAGTTAACGCAGCCGCCACCAGTTTGTATATCCAACTTCAAGTAACACGAGATGGTCAAGCTGTTGGTAAAGGAATAAACTTTGCTCAAGTCCAGCTAGAAGTTGGCTCAGTAGCTACCTCATTTGGGTTTAGGCCGATTGGACAGGAATTGGCTTTGTGCCAGAGGTATTGTTACAGGATAAATGGAGATATAGCTTACCACTTCTGGCTATCAGGCGAGGTGTTTTCAACTACTCAAGCAGGTGGCACATTAAGATTTCCCGTTACTATGAGAGCAGCACCTACATTTACCTGCTCATCTACAGCAGCAGATTGGCAGATTTATGGGTTTGGTGCTTGTAATGCTGTCCCAACTGCCGCTTATATAAGCGCACAGGGCTGTGCTATATACTACACTATCGCAGCAGCGAATCTAACTGTGAGGGAGGTGGCGACACTACTTGCTGGCAATGTTACAACCACATGGATGATGTTTGTGGCAGAGTTATAAGGAGATATGATGTATGAATTAAGGTATGACCCAGTGATAGGATGTGTATGCACCATAGTCAGGTCGAGTGATAATGCCTGTGTTCCATTTAATGACTCTGAATTTCTCAAGTGGAACGCAGAACAAAAAACACCATTGAATTTGAACTCCACTATTAAACCGATTCCACCAGCGCCAGCCAGGGATTTGGCAAAAGAGATAGATAAGATTAAAGCAGATATCGAAAAGCTAAAGGTGCTGTAGGTGTTCAACCGTAGATCAAGGTTTAACCTACAGCGCTTTAATAGACCAGGCCCCAACATCTATTTATTACTCTGTTCTGATGGGTTAATAGTCGGCGATACGACTACTACTCAGATTGTTTTTCAGGTAGCAAGTAGTGATGGTATCGTGGGTAGTGATACTCCAACGACACAGGTTACATTTCAGGTTAGTGATTCCGATGGTGTTAGTTTGGGCGATACGACTACATCTCAAGTTACTTTCCAGGTTGCAACTACCGATGGCATTGTCGCAGGAGACACGCCTAGCACCCAAGTAACATACCAAATTACACTTACAGACGGTATAAAGTTAAGCGACATACCCAGCACGCATATATGGTTGATTGCCAGGATACTGAAATTAAATAATATCCCGTATCGTGTGCTTGAAACCAACGCTATCCCGTATCGCATATTAGATGTCAATGCTACTCCTTATCGCTTATTGGATGTAAATGCGGATCCATACCGTGAACTTGAAGTCAACGCTAACCCTTATCGGATAGTAGAATTATATACGAGGTAAGAAATGCAGAAATATTTTATAGGTGCTACGCCATATCTTGAGGTCTTGGTTAAAATACGAGAGACGGGAGTGCTGGTTGATGCCAGTTCTGTTGCTTGTACTGTCGAGGATTCAACGGGTGCTGTTATCGTAGATTCGGCAGCTATGACAAAGACAGCTACTGGGACATATAAATATGTTAGCTTGACGCTAACATCGGCTCATATCCCTGGGGTGTGGAGATGGCGTCCAGAGGTTACTGACACAGCAATAATCACCATCGCTTATGAGGGTGAATTCGAGGTAATGCCCCGTTAGGAGGATTAAATGGCTAGTTATACATTAACCACGTTACGACAAAAGGTTTGTGAGGAGTTAGGGATATGGAAGTCGTTTACTACTACATCTGCTGGCAGCGCCGCT
>Ga0180008_1002054_pt1 | contig 11382 bp, 16 predicted proteins | sample MM_PW_MetaG_FD_121121 | JGI IMG/M metagenome (GOLD analysis project Ga0180008, IMG submission 121121) | Groundwater microbial communities from the Aspo Hard Rock Laboratory (HRL) deep subsurface site, Sweden - MM_PW_MetaG | ecosystem: Environmental > Aquatic > Deep subsurface > Groundwater... | reverse complement strand
TTCCCTTGTCAGCACCTAGGCGCAGTTATTAATGGTAAGGCTCTCATAGCACTACGAGACGCTGGCTACACAATAGTCAATTCAGTGCATGATGAAAACAAAGTTCAGATCAAAATAGCTGATGCTGCTGAAGGAGCTAAGATAGCAGCAATAATGGAGAATTGCTATAAGTTATCAGTGCCACTTAAAGTTGAGTGGGGGCTATATACATCATTTAGTAAGGAAGATAAGCTTGAGATAGCTAAGTAAATATGATATACTGGAGATACAAGTGAAGAAGAAAAGCAGAAGTCAATATCAACTCTATGAGAGATACATATTTTCAGCACTTCGTAAGATTTTTGGGTGGGCAGAAAAGCGAAAAGCTCTAGCTGCAGGTAAGGTTGGGATTAATCAGTATGAATGTGCAAAGTGTAAAAAGATATTTGACATCAAAGAAATAAACGTGGACCATATTTCTCCCGTAATGCTGATAAAAGGTTGGGATGGGAATTGGACAGCTTACATTAAGAGATTATTCCATGGGAAAACTCAACTACTCTGTAAAGAACATCACAAAGAGAAAACAGCGGCTGAGCGGAAATTGAGGAAGAAATATAAGGAGAAAGGTAAATGAAAAAATTAAAAACTAAAAAGAAAACTCTTAATGCATATTATGATATTGATCTGAGTACAAACTTTTTAGCTCATGTTTATATTGAGTCTTCTTTGGATGGAGAAAATTGGGTAAGGAATACAGAAGATCAGGTAATACTAGTTGCCCCCAGTAATAGGCCATATTACAGTAAGTTTCTACGTTTAACTGTAGATATTAAAGAGACTGATGATAAGGAGAAGATTAAATGAGTATCTTAACTGACAGTTTTCATAGTTATCCGAAGATTTATAATGTTGGACATAAGAATATTACAGATATTCTAACTGGGAATGTATTAATAGAAGAAAAAATTGATGGGTCACAATTCTCGTGGGGTAAATTTGGAGATGAGCTGCGGATTAGGTCAAGAGGTGTTATTATGGACCCAGATCATCCAGAGAAGATGTTTAGTAAAGCAGTTGAAACAGTTAAGAAATTATTCCCCCTTTTAAAAGATGATTATACGTATAGAGCAGAGTATCTACAGAAGCCTGGACATAATTCATTAGTATATGATAGAATCCCAAAAGACCATCTCATTATATTTGATGTGAATCCAGTATATGAAGGATATTTATCATATGAAGAAAAGAAAGCTGAAGCTGAGAGGCTGGGATTGGAGGTAGTTCCTAAGCTCTTTGAAGGTACAGTAGAAAATTTAGATATGTTCTTGGATTTCTTGAAGCAGACTTCTATACTAGGTGGACAGTTGATTGAGGGGGTTGTTATTAAAGCATATGATAAGTTTGGTGGAGATAAGAAAGTTCTAATGGGTAAATATGTATCTGAGAAGTTTAAAGAAGTTCATGCAAGTAAGTGGAAGCTTACGAACCCAACTGGCGGAGATATTATAGATGAGTTAATAAATGAACTCAGAACCCCAGCAAGATGGGATAAAGCTATACAGCACTTAAAAGAATCTGACTTGTTAACAAATACCCCAAAAGATATTGGATCATTAATGGCTGAGATTACTAAAGATACTTTAGATGAACAGAAGGAATATATCTCAGGTAAACTATATGCTTGGGCTAAAAGGCGGATAGGTAGAGGTGTGACTCTAGGATTTCCAGAGTATTATAAGAAGAAATTACTAGAGTCTAATTTTAACACAGGAGAGTTGAATGAATAAAAAACCTAAAATACTATTGTTTGATATTGAGACGGTTCCTAATTTAGCATATATATGGGGTAAGTTTGATCAAACAGCGATAGCTTTTGAAAAAGAGTGGGAACTCCTATGTTTTAGTTACAAATGGCTGAAGAGAAAGAAGATATATTTTAAAAAGAAGGCTGGCTCTGATGATAAATCACTGTGTAAAAATCTTTGGGAATTATTGAATGAAGCAGATTTAGTTATAGCTCATAATGCTAATGGATTCGATATTAAGAAAATTAATGCTCGGCTAGCTTTCTATAGATATCCACCTCCAGCTCCGTATGCTGTAGTTGACACTCTACGAGTAGCTAAAAGGTATTTTAAGTTTACTTCCAATAGACTTACTGATTTAGGTAAGCACTTTGGATTTGGGAGCAAAGTTGAGACTGGCGGATTTCAATTGTGGCTTGACTGTATCTCAGGAAAAAAAAGAGCCTGGAGAAAGATGGAGAAGTATAATAAACAAGACATTATACTTTTAGAAAAAGTGTATTTAGAACTACGTCCTTGGATTAAAGATCACCCAAATCTCTCACTACTCCTTGGAGATAGGAAGTGTCCAAATTGTGGTTCGTCAAAAGTAGCTAAAAAGGGAACTAGAGCAACTCACAGAACTCTACAGCAACAGTTTAAATGTAATGAATGCTTAAGCTGGTTTTCTCAACCTATAGGGAAAAGACTTCCTGCATATGGACAAGTATAATGAAGTTACCTAATCTTATCGAAAAACTTAAATACTTGGATACTCTACATCACCAATTAGCAATGATACTCAAAGAACTGGAGAAATACAGTGGATCTAAAAGAAACCTTAAATCAAGCAATGCTGGCAATAACAACAAACCAACCTCTCCCAGTGGCAGTAGCAAAAAAACTGGTAGCTGAAGTATGTTTATATAGGTCAAAAGCTCTGTATTTAGAGCAAGTTATTATTGATTCAATGAAAAATATTACCGATACAACATCTCAAGTCTCTGGGCTCATAAAGAAAACAGGCGGATTTTTTAGATCAGAGGATGACATTTATCTACAGGCTTATGTATATTGTTCTGGGAAGAGACTTCCTACTATGAAGCTTTCAAAAGAGCATTTAGTGTTAGTTCCTGGTGGTAGGTGTGAGTAAAATTAACCCTATTCGTATTATATATTTAAGGTCAACTGGGAGAAAATGGTACAGGCTGTATAATGATAAAAATAAACCAGTGTCTGAGCGATATTATTGTGATGATACCAGAGAAGCAATAGCCTGGGCTAGGAGCTGGGTATCGTCTTGGGGAGATGTTTCTCTGGAGATTGAGATATAGAGCTAAAGGGGAATTATGATTAACTTTGAACTATTAGCGTTGGGGACTTTATTAGTGTTCTTTTCAGGTGTAGTTATCGGTTATTTTTTGTACGGAGTGTTAAAATAATCCACAAAGGAGGGTAAGTGAAATATCACGTAGACCACTTAAGAACAGCAATACAATATGCTCGAGAAAAAAATTCTAATGATTGGGTGTCAGTGAGCACTGATGAACTAGCAAGGCTTATAATACACTTCCAGGACAACTCCAGGAACAAATGCTCAATATTCGTCTTTCCAGCCGAACAATCTGTAACGCCTCAAATACAGACTTTACAAAATCTATATTACACGGAAGAATGATGTCTTATCGAAAACCAATATTCTTAACAGCTGATTGGCATTGCTTCCACAAAAAAGCTATAGAGTTTGATAATCGTCCATTTAAAGATATTCATCATATGCATAGAGTCTTAGTGAACAATTATAATGCATCAGTCCCAACTTATGGTATTTGTTATTTTGTTGGGGATATGGGGTTAGCTTCTTATGAAACTCTTGGAAAAATTGTCCATGAATTAAATGGGACTAAAGTTTTAATATTGGGAAACCATGATAAAAAAATAAATGCTATGTATAGAGTAGGCTTTGATGTAGTGGTGTATGGGTTAGTGTTATATGTTGCATCTGAGCGTGTTACTATTAGTCATTGTCCTCTCAAAGAAGTATGGCGAGAAGACCTTTCACATATTAAAAACTCTAAAGATGATAACTGGCATGGAGAGAGTAGACCTAAGCACACATGCCTCACATTTACAGATGAAGGGCAGTTCCATATTCATGGGCATATTCATTCTAGGAAAGATAAGAAGCAATCACAGAAAATATTAGGTCGGCAGTTGGATATTGGGATTACAGCAAATAATTATAGACCAGTGAGTATATCTGAGATTGAGAGTTGGATAACTCTAACAAAGAGGAGTTATCATGAGTAAAGTATTTGTAACTGGAGATACTCATGGAGAAATGAGCATTTCTCGCCTATCAGCTAAGAATTGGCCACTTGGGAAAACTTTAACTAAAGAAGATTATGTTATTGTTTTAGGAGATTTTGGTTTTCTATGGAATAATGTTTCAAATAAATCAGAGAGATATTGGATTGAGTGGTTAACCGAGAAACCTTGGATTACATTATTTCTAGACGGTAATCATGAAAATCACTATAGATTACAACAACTTTTAGTAATTCCATTTAATGGTGGATTGGCTGGGAAGGTGTCTGATAGTGTTTTTCATTTACGGCGTGGGGAGATTTATACTTTAGGAAAGTCAGTGTTTTTTGCTATGGGTGGTGCTCTATCAATAGATAAGTCAACTCGAACAGAATATATTTCATGGTGGAAAGAAGAAATTCCGAGTTATAAAGAGTTCGCTAACGGTCTTGACAATCTTGAGCTATATCAGTATAATATAGATTATATCCTAACTCATACGTGCCCAATAACTATTGCGAACGTATTAACTGGTGGAGATACTTCATATAGTGCGAATGATCCGACTACTAAGTATTTCGAGCAGCTAGCTAATTTAGTGACTTTTAAGCATTGGTATTTTGGGCATTGGCATGAGGATAGGGATATTAGTAAGTATAGTGCATTATATCATAGAATACTGGAGATATTATGATTGAATATATTTTAGGCTTTATAGTTATTATTTTCTTTGGTCGCGAAATTTATAATCGCTCCCAAAAACGAAAACTAACTAAACAGCTCTCCTACACCCAGCGGGAGCTAGATAAGGAGCAGTTAAGAAATGTTAGTGAAAAAGTTACTAATAGTGGTGATACTCTTCAGCATATGCTCGATGAATATGATGGCAGTGGAGGAAAAGCATAAACCTACTTGTGATGAAGTATTAGAAGCATGTAAACTACATGTAGTGAATTTAGAAGATGAGCGTGAGTTGTTATACAAGCAGGTAAAAGGTAAGACAGCTAAGATAATAGAATTAGAATCTCAACTATCACCTACTCCCTGGTACTATTATGTTCTTGGGGGAATTGCTGCTGGGGTGGTGGGAAGAGAATTACTTAAATAGGAAGAATACAAAGAAACTACTAAAGATTATTCCTGTAAGCATTAGCTGCCAACTTTCCTGTTAGAGTAGCAGTAGCTATACTAGTTCCAGTTGATATATACTCCCCAATCTTAATATTAACTCCAAATTCCCAGTCAGTAACTCTATATCCATAGTTAGAGAAATATGCAGGTTTACCAAACTTATTTAGAGCCCCAACAATATGGAAATCCGGGTCTCCATAATTATAACACGATGGGAAGTGGTTGCACATTAAATCTAAGTTCCAGGAGTCATTTCCTGCAGCTACACTAATAACCATACCACGAGTTAGTGCTACATTTAGTGCCTCAAATGAAATTATATCCGGTATACCCCCGCCCGCTGAAATATTCATGAATTCAGCATTAGAAATAGATGCATATTCAATAGCTGAAGGTAAATCATTAATTGAGTTATATTCTGGGTCATACCATTTGATATTGATAATACAGTGAGTTTTAGAACTAACGTATTTAATAATAGCCCCAGCCATAGCAGTCCCATGACCTAGATTATCATTAAGCCCCAGTCCAGTAAAGTCTTTGTGACCTGATTTACATAAGTATTCATCATACACTCCGGCTTTAATTCCAGTGTCGATTAGAGCTATTTGGATTCTAGATTCAAAGCCTAGGCTGGGGTTAGTGGATATACATAAAATTCCTGTTATCACTAAGGCTAATAGTGTTCGCATAGATTTCTCCCTTATATAAAAAACACTTTTATAATAATACCGGCTGCAGAGCCTATTCCTAGCATTGTTAGGAGTTGCAAGGCCCCGACTAGCTGATTTGAGCGTTTTTCTAGAGGAGTCAAGCGACCTACACATTCTGATACATCTTCGGATAGATGATGTATTTCTGAGTCTTGCTGAGTGTCTTTTTTCTCAATCTTATGAGTTATTTCAAGTAATTTATCTAGTTTTTCGATAATATGTCGATGTTCTTGATCCATTTTACTTCTCGGGTTTCTTAGGTAGCTTAAGTGATGCCACCCAATCCAACATAAAACTAATAGTCTTATACGTACTAGACTTCATAGCTTTTTCCAACCAAGCATCATCTTTTTTGCTGGGGGTTTCTTTTATACTCACTTGAATCAATGCCATAAGAGGTTTAAATATAACGCGCAATGAAGCCATAATTAGTAGTAGAGAAATAGCCCAAGATGGTAATTGTGACATATATTGATTTAATACCATAGTTAATAATTCTTCCATTTTATTCTCCTATATTCCTAAATTCCTATTTTTTAATTACTAGGCTTTTTAGTGCTTTTTTCTTGGCTTCCATCTCTTTTTCTTTTTTCTTTTCTTCTTCAGAGAGATTCCCAAACTGTTTTTTTAATTGATATGCAAATTCTTCTTTTTTAGATTTAATTTTTGGCATTATCTTATCCTTATATTATTATTGCATTTATATAAATATCAGGCACTTCTTGTTCTCTAAGTATCCTAGTGAACTTTAACATTATTCGCGCCTGTAGTTCATAATGCTCTGGTGTATGGTCCCATTCCTTTAAATGGGCTAATTCATGAGCTAGTGAGTGGAGGGCTTCTTCCCAGAAAATTGTTTCGTGTCTTGTTGACCTATTATTTCTACCCCAGAGCCTTAAACTTATTTCATATTTACCGTTACCTAAGTGATTACACCACCCATCAGTTTGAATAGTTTTAGTTAATGGAACTTTATAAGCTCTTAATCTTACTAGCTTTTTTAAAGGTACAACAGTTTTTGCACTATTGACATAAGGCTCTAAGAAGCCAGTTCCTTTTAAGTATTTCATTACTCCTATTATAACACATATTTAAGTTTAATTCAACTATTCGGATTCCTCTTCTAATTGTTGCATAAGTAGCCTATATCCACCGTCAGTCTGCATCATTTTATAATGAGTGATTGGAAGTACTCCACGCTGAGACGCTTGCATTAGTTGTTGGCTATATGGTCCTAGTTTATCTGGTATCATTTGGAGAGCTTGAGTAATTAATGAAAAAGTGCCCCTACTAGCTCCACCGAATGCTCTTGCTGGCATAGTTCTAGCGGCTGTATTTAGCCCACGAGCAGCTACTGACCTACCAGCTCCTATAAGACTACTACCACCTTTACCTGCAACATATCCAGTAAATGGATTCAACCCAGCGGCAGAGGCCCCGCCCCTACCAGCCAAAGCCATAACATTTGCTATTTGACCCTCGCCACCTTTTTTGTGGAATTCTATATAAGCTTTTAATAAGTCCAGCTCTCTTTGAAACTGAGGACCAAAATCTTCACCAATAGATCTTAATGCGGCTAAGGCGGTGTCATCATTCTTTTCAAATGCTTCCTGGAGTAACTCAGCTGCTCTACTTCTACCAGCACTATCTGGAAACCAAGCTTGAATAGCAGATGCTTTATCTTTAGCAAAAGCTAAGGCAGCTTCGGGGTCTTTGAGTGCTTTATCTAATTCTTGTTTAGCCCACTTATCATCTAGTTTATTCGCATATGCTTTAGCGAAGTTCACACCCATTTCGGAGTTTTCAATCTGTGGAGTATATGGGGCTTCGGCTGATGCTCTAGCTTGTAATTTCTGTTGGAGTTTGTCTGCTGGGGACATTCTGGAGATAGCTTCTAGTTCCCCAACTTCGGCTTTCATATTCGCTGGGAGACTCTCTGGAGTTTGTTCTTGTGTTATTGACTTGAATAATGATGCCTCTGTGGATTGCGGATCTTTCATAGATTTAATAACACCACTCGGATTTAGTTTTTTAGATGCAGCTTCTTGGAGTTGAATTAAATATCTAGATTGATCAGCAAATTCAGCATACGCTGGATTACTCTCTCTGAGAAGCACTAATAGTTCTTTACTGGCCTCATTAGTAACTCTATCTTGAGGTAAATCTAAAGAGCCTACAAATTTTCCAGGCTGATTAGCTGCATACCACTGCTTTAAATTCATCCGCACATCATCTAGTACTTTTTTAGCATCCACCTCAGATAAATTATCTGGGAGATTTTTAATTCTAGTTTCTAGTTGAGTATATGCTGATTTCATAGGTTCATACATACCTGGCTGTAAAGTCTCATCATACTTACCAACGGTAGCTGATTTTATTTTCCCTAAAAATGCATTCTTATCTAAACCAACTAATTTTTGAGGATTTAAAGTATTTTTACCAAGATGAGCAATCTCAACCGACATATCAGTTAAGCCTCTAATACTATGTTCAGCAAGTCTTTGATTATCGGATAATGCTGTAGCTCTAAGAGTTTTTTCAGTCTGTTTTATTTCATTGAGTCTTTGTTTCGCTTGAAAACTAGCTTCCCGCTGTCCCGCGCCAACTTCACTCTCAGCAGCTCTACCAGACATAGCTCTTTCACGTTTCAAATCATCTATGTATTTAGAGAGTTGTTCTACCCGCTCTTTAGCTATTTTTTGTTCAGCTCCTACAGCAGTCTCTGCTTTTTGTGTAGCTCTTTGTAGCTCAAGTGTAGCATCATCAATATTTAATTTATGTTTCCTAATAGCTTCACCAAGCTGAGGTAATATTCCCTCATTAGATGAGTCAGCTAGTTTCTTACCTGTAGCTTTGACTTCTGGTTTATGTTTAACCATAGTGTCCCAAGCTTCTTTAGATACTCCACCTAACTTAGTTCCTAAACCTCTTAAAGGTGATGCTTCACTAAGATACTTAGTAGCTTCAATACCGTTCTTTAAACCTTTACCAGCTCCCATAAGTCCCAATTCAGCTGCTGGACCTAAAGCAGCTCCCATACCAGTACCTACAGCTATATCTTTTGCAAGTTCTGGAGTACTAGTAGCTTCACTTGCTCCAGCACCATAGGCTGCTCCCGCTTTTGCTCCTACCTTTGAACCTTCCCAAAGACGCTTACCTAATTTAGCACCTTTAGCTAGTTTAGCAGCTTGTAATCCAGGAATCAACATAGTTGGAATTGATCCAACCATTTCACCACCAAAGAAATATCCAGGACGATCTTCAGCAGCTTTTTTATATATATCTCTTTCAGCACTAACCTCTGTTTCATATTTAACAACATCAGGATCATCAGCATAATCTGCACCTAGATATGTAGCTGCTTTTTTTAAGCCTCCCTTAGCTCCACTTAAACTAGATCCCATAACTGTTAATTCATCTGCGAAACCGAAACTTCCCCCTTGAAGTACTCCAAGACCTAGCGTTTTGAGTTTCCCAGTTTTACTAGATTCCTCAAGTTGAGTCATTTCATCATCTGAAATGAACTTCTTCTTTTTAGGCTCTTTAGCTTCTAGAGAAGCCATCTGTTCATCTGTTAGAAATTTAGGCATTATTATTATTACTCCACCTCTTCCCAGCCACCTGGGACTTTTTTGTAGGTAGTGCCACCAATAACTTTCGTTTCTCCAGGAGGCTGATTAATTAACTTTTCAGGAGATATTAAGTCTTTATCCCCAGTTAATTGAGCACTAATACTATATAAGTCATTTATTCCAGGAGCACCCTGCAGTGTTCTACCATGAGTTTCCCAATATTGAACTAAATCATGTTTAGCTTTCACAGCTCGCTTTAGTTGTTGATATATCCGTTTAATATTTTTTAAGTTTTCTTCTGGGGGAGCTTGATCATTCCAACTCTGTCTAAAGATTCTTTCTCCCTCTTTTTCAGTAAATTGTGCACCTAATGTAGCTCTTAAAGTAGCTGTAACTGAATTTTTAACCCTATCTTCAGCGGCTTTAGCTGCTGGATTAGTAATATTTCTTATTTTATCCCAAACTAACCCTTTAAATGGTCCAGTATAACTGGTCCAATTAGACTCTTTTGCCTTATCCATATTATCTATTACTTCATCTAATTGCTCTAAATTTCTCATCTGTGCAGATAGGCCACCTTCAGATTTCCATGATGCAACATCTTTACCAAAAGCTCTATCCTCAGCTTCCCCACCTTTAGATAGTGGTTGTGGTTTTTGAGCCTGTTCTGCCCGCCTTAAGTTTAATGTTCCGCGTTCAAATGCGGACATTGGTTTACCATGCTTCATTTCCCAGAGTTTTTGTAACATACCAATTCTATCAGATTCAGCTTTTCTTTGAAGTAGTAAATCTTTAACTCTCTGATCTGCACCTACCTCTAAACCTTGATATGCACTAGGAGCTGAAGTAGCTCCAGCGATTCCACGAGACATGCGATCAATCCCGCTCAACATTTGAGCTAGTTTTCTTTGCTTATTAGCGTGTTCTTGAGCTGCAGCTAATTCAGTATCCCCACCTTGAAGTTTCTGGAGATATGCACTTAGTAAGTCTTGTTTGGGGGCTGGGGGTGATTGGGATAATGTTTGTTGTTGGGGCATTGGCACTGGAGTTTCTTGAGGTAAAGAATCTAGTTGAGGAACTGGGGGTGTAGAATCTATTGGAGGTAAACTAGTGGGCTGTGCTGGAGGTGCAATTAATTCTTGCTCTGACATTACTTGAGGCATTGAAGAATCAATAAGCTCTTCAATAGGGGCAGTACCACTATTTAAAGGTGGCTGTTGCAAACTAACATTTTCAGGCACTGGAAGAGGAGAACTTGGAACTTGAGGTAGAGCTGGAGCCATCTGCAAACCAGCTTGTCTCACTTTCTCTAATTCTTCAGCAAGTCTTGGATCAATCCCTAATATATTATTTAAGTTCGGCATGAATTTTATCCCTTATACAATTCCTTTTTTCTTTTTCTCATCGTCGCTCAGAGCACTAGATAAAAAACCCCCCAACCCAGCTCCAACCTCATAACCACGATCTCTGGCAGCATTAGCAGCAGCTGAGTCTGTGGCAGCCATTTGTCCATATTGGCCTGAAGCTCCAGCAGCTATTTTAGCTCTATTTTCAAATTCTTGTTGTCCTAACTGTTTATTATACATCTGCTGTTGGTTTCTTAAATGAGCACCAGCATCAGCAATTCTCTGTTTCTCACCTAAATTTTGTTGTTCGGCTAAATTCCCTCTATTAACATTTCTCTCTTGTATACCAATTCTATTTAATGCATTAAACTTATCAATAGCATCCCCGGCTGTTGCAATCTGTGCTTGTTCCCCAAATTCCTGACCTCTTATTTGCCCGGCTAAATTTCCACCCTGGAGCATAGCTTCTAATGCTCTCTGTTCACTCATGGCTGCAGAGTTTAATCCTTGATTAGCTGCTAACTGAGAAGCATTTTGTTGATTCATA
>Ga0180008_1002053_pt1 | contig 11385 bp, 13 predicted proteins | sample MM_PW_MetaG_FD_121121 | JGI IMG/M metagenome (GOLD analysis project Ga0180008, IMG submission 121121) | Groundwater microbial communities from the Aspo Hard Rock Laboratory (HRL) deep subsurface site, Sweden - MM_PW_MetaG | ecosystem: Environmental > Aquatic > Deep subsurface > Groundwater... | reverse complement strand
ATTTGGTTCCGCGAGCCGGATCCCGCTAAGCCGTACGGGCGCGGCACCGGCATAGCCATGTCGCTGAGCGACGAGCTCGAGACCGACGAATACGCCGCAAAGTTCACGAAAAACTTCTTCCTCAATCGAGCGAAGCCCGAGCTGATGATCATGGTCGAGGGCGCGAGCGAAAACGCGCTCGCCGCAAGCAAGATGAGATTCGAACAGCAGCACCAAGGGTTTCAGCGTGCTCATCGGTCGTGGTGGTACAACAGCAAGATCGAGGTCAAGGAACTGACTCAGAAATTCGTCGATATGGAGCTCGGGAAGCTCCGGGACCGCGAGCGGGACACGGTCCTCCAGGTGCTGGGGCTGCCCCCGGAGCAGATGGGGATCGTCACCAACAGCAACCGGGCGACGGCGCACGAGTCCGAAAAGACCATGGCCACGTCGGTCCTGGTCCCCCGGCTCGAATCAATGCGTGAGCAACTTCAGGAGGAGCTTGCCCCGCAGTACGATCCGCGTTTGATCCTCGGGTATGTCTCGCCGGTCCCCGATGATCGCGACTACCAGCTCGAGGCTATCAAGGCCGCTCCGTGGGCAGCGACCCGCGGCGAGGTCAGGAGGATGCAGGGGCTACGCGATCGCGGCAAGGGCGATGATGTCCATATGCAGCAGCTCAACCTGATCGAGATGCCGGCGCCGAAGACCGACAAGATCAAGAGGTTGCGGGCGCGGGCCAAGTCGCTGACCTCAGCAGGGATCACGGTCGTGCTCAACGCCCTTCGACCTGAGCGGATCATCGAAGAGGTCGAGCCGGTGTGGAGCGAGGAGTTGCAGGAGTGGGGCGACAAGGTTCTCGCGGACCTCGGGCTCGATGTCAGCTTCAACTTGCTCAACCCGCTGGTCGTCGACCACATGCGATCGGTGACCGGTGAGCACATCACCGGCATGATTAGCGACACCACCAGGGCGGCGGTTCAGGGCGAGTTGATCGAGGGCGTCGAGGCCGGCGAGGGCTACCTGGATCTGGCCAAACGGGTACGCGGAGTATTCGACCAGGCGGACAAGGCGCGGTCGGAGCTGATCGCCAGGACAGAGACGGTCAGGAGCGCGAGCTTTGCGACTGACGCGGCGCTCATGCAGGCCGGCATTGTATGGGGCGAAGAATGGCTGGCTACCCCAGGGAGCGAGCGCCACGGGGCAGCCGGGTACGGCGGGACGGTCAAGAAGCTCGGGGACGTCTTTGTTTTCTCCGACGGGAAGTCGGCGCCATACCCTGGTGGCTTTGGCGATCCGGGGGACGATTGTAATTGCATGTGCTGCATCATCCCCGTGATCGAGGACCCGGACAAGGCGCTCAAAACGCAGGACTCGAAATGGCGCGAGGTAAACGCGAGGAGGCTAGTGTGGCAGCGGATTGCACAGGCGGCATATCGTCGGGGGTTCCGGAAGCAGGAGACGGACGTACTCGCCGCGCTCAAGAATGCTGCGACGTAGACCCGCGCTGCACCGGCGTCCGCCAGGACGGACGCATGGCCGGCAAGATTTGCGGCAAGCTGCTACGCGGCAGGCTGACCCGGCCATGGACGTTCGCCTGCCCTCGCTGCGGTCACATCAACGAGAGCACTTGACAGCGCGACGATCTACCGTGTAACTTCCAACTATCTCCGCGGCCATTGCGACAAGAGCCCTCAAGTCGCTGCTAGGGTTCCGATGGCAACGCGCAGACGGCTCAGCCTCAAAGCATTCAAAACGGAAGCGAAAGACGGCGACCCGGGCGATTGCCTGATCGCCAAGGGCTACGCCTGCGAAGTCGAGAAGGCTGTCGGGGATCTGGGCGGCGAGCGGCGCCTGCAGTTCACGACCACCACCGGAAGCGTCGACCGTTCCGGAGACACCGTGAACCCGGCCGGCTGTACCAACCTCAAGAGTTTCCACAAGACGGGCGTTGTCCTGTGGGCTCACGACTCGAGCCTCCCGCCGATCGCCAGGCCCATCAAGGCGTGGCGCGAAGACAACTCGATCAAGTCGGTGGCCGAGTTCATGCCGCCCGACATGGATCACCCGCTGGGCCGCGGTTTCGGCAACACCGTTTACCGCTACTTCCTGGAAGGCTTCATGAAGTCGGTCTCGATCGGCTTCCTGCCAAGCGAGTGGAAGTGGTCCGACGAAGAGGGCCGCGAGTACGGGATCGACTTCCAAAAATGGGAGAAGCTCGAATTTTCCCCCGTCCCCATTCCGGCGAACCGCGAGGCGGTGGTCGAGCTGGCCCAGAAGGGTCTCGACATGCGCGGGATCTACGGCTGGGCGACCAAGTGTCTCGACGGCGGGCTCGAGCTTATCGTCCCCCGCGAGCTCATCGAGGATGCCCACAAGGGGCTCGCCGAGATCTACGGCGACAACCCGACGATCAGCATCCCGCGGGCCGCCGACCCGGCGCCAGAGCCGGCCCAGGACCCCGCGCCCGAACCCACGCCAGCCCCGACCCCCGACCCGAAAGCCGCCGGCGACCTGGCCGAGATCAAGGCCGAGCTTGCCGAGCTGCGCGCCCTGGTCGAGCAGAGCGGCGAGAGGGACGAGCCCGCGGTCGTTGTCGCCCAGGTGCTTCGGACGATCATCGCCGGTGAGGCCAAGGCCGACAACGAGACCCGACGCCTGATCACGGCAGCGGCCGAGACCCTCAGGGCCATCGCACCGGCGCCAGCAGACAAGTCCGACCCTACCGACGCGGAGATCTCCAAGGCGATCCAAGAGATCGTCAAAGAGGCATCCGACGAAGCAATGCGACAATACACAGGCGAGGTGCAGTAGCACCCGCACGGAGACGATCATGGGCTATGCCGAAATCAAAGACCAGTTGAAGTCCGACCTTGGGCCGATGATTCAGGCTCAGTTCGAAGAACTGATGCGCAAGCAGGAGGAGGAGCGGAAGAAAACCGCGATCCCCTCGTTCATCCGCGCCAACAAGGCATTCAAGCCCGGCAAGCTGGCCGAGATGGACCCCAAAGACATGACCGCGGATCAACGCGGCGACATGGCTGGGCGCTGCGTCCGATATCTTTTCGCATCCGGCGGCAACCAGCACCAGGCCCTCGATATGGCTCGGGCCAACGGCGATAAGGTGATTGTCGGCGCGTGGGAGAAGGCCATGGCCAGCGATGTGTTCGCGGCCGGTGGCGCCCTCATCCCGCCCGAGTTCTCGACGGGCATCATCGACCTGCTCTACGCCACCGCGATCATGCGGTCGAGCGGCGTCGACATCTGGCCGATGAACACCGGCTCGATCACGGCCCCGTTTCTGTCGAGCGGAGCCTCGGCCGCCTATGTCGGCAGCGAGGGCGACAATATCTCGGCCAGCACCCCGGCGACCGGCCAGCTGCAGTTGGCTGATAAGAAGCTCGCGGCTCTGGTCGCGATCGCCAACGACATGCTACGCAACGGCGGCCCCCGCGTCGACGCCGTGATCAAAAACAACATCGTACGCGCCCTGCGGCTCAAGGAGGACTTGGCCTTCATCCAGGGCAACGGCACCGCCGGCGAGCCCAAGGGCATCCTGTGGTGGGGCACCGACGGCGGGACGGTCAACACGGCCAACGCGACCTTCAACGCCGCGAACGCCGCCGCCGACCTCCACACCATGATCCAAGACCTGTTGGATAACGATGTCCCGCTGGTCGGGTCCGTCTGGGCCGGCGCCCCCCGCACCCAGATCGCGTTGGCGTCGCTGCTCGACGGCAATTCCAACTACATCTACCGGGACGAGCTCATGAACCCGACCGACCCGCGGCTCTTGGGGCTGCCGTACAAGGTCACGAGCCAGATCCCGATCACCGGCGGTGGGGGCTCCGACGAGACCAGGCTCTATCTCTTCCATGCCCCCTACTGCGTGATCGCCGAGAATGAGACCCTGCTGCTCGAGGCGTTTGCCAACGCCGCGTACCATGATGGGTCGAATGTCCAGAGCGGCGTGAGCCGTGATGAGTCGACGGTCCGGGCCATCGCGCTGCATGACTTCGGTTGCCAGCACCGGGGCGCTGAAGTCAGCGTCACCGACACCATGAAGTGGAGCGCCTAGTAGGCGCCGAGGAGAAATCCAATGATGGATCCAAAGACATCCCTGGGTGACCATACCGTCGTTCAGTTCGCAAACTGCCAACAGAGCGCAGCCGGCGACCCGGTGTTGCTCACCGCTGGCGCCACCGAGGACGGCGTCGAGGTGACCGGTGAGGCCATCAACCGGCGCGACGCCATGTCCTGCGTCCTGTCGATCACCGGCAAGGCGAAGCTGGCATCGGGCAAGACCATCGCTTTCGGTGTGAAGTACCAGACGAGCCCCGATAACTCGACCTGGGCCACGGCCGTTGTTCTGCAGGCCTCGACTGTCGCGGCCATCTACATCGCGGGAGTCGAGGAGTTCGAGGTCGATCTCCCGCTGTCCCTCAAGGGCAAGGACAAGTTCATCCGGTTCAACATCACCCCGGACATGAGCAACACCACCACCGACATCGCGGTGTGGTCAGCGGCCTGCCACCTCGGTGGGTTCAACACGCTGCCCGCGGCCGTCGCCACCGAGATCACCTAAAGGAGCGACCGATGCCACGCAACGACAGGAACAAGCCTGTGCCGACCCGCAGCAAGCGGCTGGTGCCGGTGGTACTGCTCCAAAACTTCCGCGGGTGCAGCGCTGGCGACACCTATGGCTACAAGCCGCAGCTCGCGGCCGACCTCGTGAACTCCCGCAAGGCGCGGTGGTACGACGACGACGCCCGCCAGATGGCGGAGCGTCACGGGTTCGCCGAGAAGGCGAAGCTGGCCAACTCGGTTGACGCCGAAGTGGCGGCCCGCGCGGAGGAGGTGGCGGCCCGGATCGTCGCCGACCGGATGGCCGAGATGGAAGAGAAGATGGCGACGGTCGTGGCAGCCAACAAGAAGGGCTCCGCGGTTGTCTCGAAATTTGAGGAGGATCTCGCGGCAAAGGACGCGGAGATCGCCGCCCTCAAAGAAGCGGCCGCCAAGAGTGGCAGCAAGTAACGAGGAGCTCGAGCGGCAGTCGCGCGAGCTTGTAGAGTCGGGAGCGGCGATGGATTTGGCAACGGCCCGGGTCATCGCCGCCCAGACAAAACCGAGGGAGCCAGATGGCACTGGCGGCCAACGCCCTGACGACGATCGCCACGATGGAAGGCGAGCTCGGGGTAACCACCGGCTCCGATGACGCCTTCCTTACCCGCCTGATCAACGCCGCCTCAGACCGCATCGAGGAATATTGCGGCCACTCCTTTTACTACGCGGCCGCCGAGGAAGAAGACCTCGGAGGCTTCGGCGGCTTCTACCTCCGGGTCTCCCGCACCCCGCTCCTGACGATCGCGCTCATCGAGTACGACGGCGAGACCATTGACTCGAGCAACTACGAGATCGACACGCCCGGCGCCGGCATGATCCGCAGCCTCGGGGGGTTCAACTGGACCGCAGGATCTTGGCAGGGCATCACGCCGGAGCCGATCCCCGGGACCGAGCGCAAGCTCTACGCCGTCACCTACGCCGGGGGCTATCTGACGCCCGAGCAGTCGAAAGCCAAGGGGACCCTGACGTTCACGGGACAGCCAGCGAATAACGAGACGATGGTGATCAACAACACGACGATCACGGCCAAGACGACCGGGGCGATCACCGACCAATTCAACATCGGGGCTTCGGTCCGGGCTACCCTAGACAACCTCGTGACCGCCATCAACGAGGGGACAGAGGCGGACGTGGTCAGGGCCGAGCGTGTCAACCTCACGGTGATCGTAGAGTGGCGCGAGCCCGGGACCGATGGTGATTCCGTCGTGTTCACCGAGGCGTTCGGCAACTGCACGATCGACGGGGGCGGCACGCTGGGCGGCACCCAGGCCGGCGCAGTCCGCACCCTCCCCTATGCGGTCGAGGACGCCTGTATCCAGCTCACGACCAAGCGGTACCGGAAAAAGGGCAAAGACCCATCGGTCAAGAGCCGCCGGCTCCTGTCCCACTCCGAGACCTTTGGGGGCTCGTCGGATAGCGACAACATCCAGGGACTGCCAATTGAGATCGCCCAGATGCTCAACCCCTACAGGATACTGGCCCAAGCATGAGCCTCGCCGAGTACATGACCGACACGATCACGCTGGCCGACCGGACCGGGGCGACTGGCGGGACCCCGTCGTTTGGCGCGCAGTACGCCGCCGCCGCTCGCGTCGAGGCATCGGACAAGAAGATCCTCGGTACCGATGGAAACGAGCTCCAGGCTGAGCACGCGATCGTGACCGAGACGGAGATCAAAACGACCACTAGGATCTGGCTCCCCGGCGACGACACCGCCGACAACACGGCCGCTCGCCGGGCCCTGAGGATCAAGCACGCTCGAGAGGCTGACGGCTCCGGTGGGCACTACGAGGCTTGGCTATGAGCGTCACCGGCGACAAGGAGATCCTCCAGAACCTCAAGCGGGCCGGGGTTGGGATCGTGGACGCGCTCGGTGCCGCCTTGATGAAGGAGGGGTACGCGGTTTGGGCCGAGGGGGCGAAGCGGACACCGGTCGATGGCGGGATCCTCATCCGCTCCTGGTACGTCGCGCCGCCGACCGGCGCCCGAAACCCGGAGGTCGAGCTGGGCGTGGGGACGAAATACGCGCTGCCTGTCCACGAGGTACTCGACGCCTTCCACCCGGTGGGAGGCCCGCGCTTCATCAGCAGCGTGGTCGACGAACGGCGGGCCGGGTACGTCAAGCGGATCTCCGACTGGGCTTGGGACTTCTTCCGCCGCGGTGTCGGGGTCGCGACGATCCCGAAGCTCGCACCGGAGAAACCCAGCTCTGAGAGCGAGGGCGTCTGATGGCAACCGACCCCGACGGCGATCTCGTGACCTACCTGGCCGCCAACATCGCCGCCCTCACTGCCAACGTGAACCTGTTCGCGAGCAAGCGCCAGGCGGCCGGCGACGGGATCCCTCACCTGGCAGTGTTTGTGCTGGCGACCGGTGGCCCTGGCCCCGAGGCGTACGTCGAGGGCGGATCTGGGGACGAGCGGCGATACTCGGCGGTGCAGGTGATGAGCCGAAGCGCGCCGGACGAGTACAACGCGAGCAAGACTCTCGCGCGCTTGATCCTCAACACCCTGCACCACGCGACGATCACCGGGTACCTGGATGTCAGGGTCCTCGAGACCGAGCCCAACTATTTGGGCGAGGACGACTCCGGGGACCACCTTTGGACGAGCAACTTTGAACTATTTCACGAGGAGTAGCGATGAGGATCAAGATGAACCAAACGGCGACGCTGCCCCGCAGGGGCGGAGGGACCGAGACCTATGCGGCGGGCTGTGAGTACGATGTCAGCGACGATACCGCCGCGCTGCTGGGCTCGGCCGCGGCCTCGCTCGATGCGCCGCTGCCCGAGACGACCGAGAGTATTGACCTGAACCTGCCGCCACCGGTGCTCACCACCTCTGACGGTTACCACGAAGAGGAGTAGCAAATGCCCCGCACTGCAATTACCGTCCAGACACTCGCCGCCTATGGCGGCAAAGACGAGGATCTGACCCTGACGCTGGTTGACAACCCGAACGGAAACCAATTTGTCCACCCTGGTGGCGACGTGATGTTGATCATCACGAACCCGACGGCAGGGCCGCTGGCCGTGACGATCCCGGCCGTGGCGTTCCCGGGCAGCTTCAACCGTGGAGCTGGGGCGACGAACGATATCGTCATCACCACCGCCGCCACCCCGAACGTCTCGGTCATGGCGATCCCCGACAAAGGATTCAACCAAGGGTCGGGAGTGGTCCACATCAACCCCGCGGCTCTCTTGACCATCGCGATCGTCAAGATGACCCGGACCCCGTAAGGAGAAGAGCCCATGAGTGTAATCGTAGGCCGTAACGGCAAGATCGCAATCTCGACCGCTGGCGTCACCTACTACGACTTGGGCAAGGTCGTAGACGGTAGCCTAGACATCTCGTCTGATGTCGCGGACGCCACCACCAACGACTCCGGCGGATGGAAGGAGGGTGAATACGCGGACGCCCAGGGCGCGCTCTCGGTCACCATGAAATATGATTCGTCGAACACTGGACAGAAGGCGCTGATCGACGAGATGTGTACCAATCGGGCCAAGGTCTATTTTCGTTTCCGCCCGGCCGAGGCCGCTGGCGAGCTCCAGTGGATCTTTCTCGCGACCCTCGACAGCGTAGGGGTTTCGATGTCCACCGGCGATGTCGAGGAGCTATCCATCTCCGGCGCGTCGAGCGGGGCCGTGGCCTGCTCGGCGCAGTAAAGGACGACCATGACGAATAGCGAAATGGGAGAGATCCCGGTCAATCTTCGTGGCGAGACCCACGTTATGTGTTTCGACCTCAACGGGGTGCTCGCGCTGTGCGAGCACTTCGAGGTGGAGTCGATGGGTGAGCTCGGGGTCATGGCCGAGGAGCTATCCAAGCCGCAGCACCTGCGGTTCGTCGTGGCGACGGCGCTGCGCGGCGGCTCGATCTCGGACTGCACCGAAGAGCAAGCCGGCCGGCTGGTCTCCATGGGGAACCTCAAGGAAGTGGTCGACGCCGTGACCAAGGCATTCAGCGCTGCCACCAAGAGCCTCGAGTCCGCGACGAAGGAGGCGGAAGACGCGGACCCTCCTGTCGCGGTCGGGTCACCTTCGGCGAGCTCGCCACCCTCGGGGCAGTTGCTGGCCTGACGCTGCATGAATTCTGGAGGCTGACGCCGTATGGGCTCCAGATTGTTTTGGCCGGATACAACCGGCGACTCGAACATCAGTACGAGGTTGCCGCATTTATATCGGCCAACATTATGAATATGTGGACCAAGCGCAGGATCAAGCCCAGTCAGCTTTTGCGACAGAAGCGGACGATGATCGACGTTGCAAACTTTAAGAGCGCCGATGACCTCGAGGCCTACCTCGCGAAGAAGCGCGAGGCGGTGAACTGATGGGCCTGCTCGGTACATTGGGGGTCAAACTCACGGCCGAAACCGCGGCGTTCACGAAGGACATCAAGGCGGCTACGGCCGCGGTCCGCGATAACGCCGACACGATCAAGAAACTGACCGCGGGGGCTGCGGTGGGTTTCGCGGCCGGCGGCGTCGTGACCATGAAGCTCATTGGCGCTGCTAGCGACGCGGCAGAGCAGCTCAACGTGCTTGGGATTGCGTTTGGCGACAATGTCGGGGCAGTCGTCGAGTGGGCGGCGGAGTCCAGCAAGGCGCTTGGGAGATCGCAAACAGATCTGAAGGACTACGCTGGACAGGTTGGCGCGATGCTCTCGCCGACTATGGGGGTCACGCGGGCAACCGCGAACATGAGCATGAACCTTGCCACACTGGCGGTGGATCTCGGGTCTGTTTTCAACGCCATGGAGACCGACACCCTCGCAGCCCTGAAGGCCGCGATGATTGGCCAGTCCGAGCCCATGCAAAAATTCGGCGTCGTGATGAACGTCGCCACGCTCGAGGCCTACGCGCTGTCAAAGGGGATCAAGAAGACCTACAAGAACATGACCGAGGCGGAAAAGACGCAGCTCCGCTATGCCTTCCTGATGGAGCAGACCTCTGCCTTCCAGGGCGACGCAGCCAACACAGCCGACGGCTGGGCGAATATGACCAAGCGGGTCGCCGGGCAGGTCACTGACCTATCTGCTCAGGTCGGCGCCGGGCTCCTCCCTTACGCGGAGCGGCTGATCTCCGTTGTCTCCGAAATTGTCGGTTGGTTCCAGGAGCTGAGCGACGAGACGCTAGGCTACGTCGGGATCGCTATCGGGGTTGGGACTGCGCTGGCCGGGATTGCGGCCTCCGTTGGTGCGCTGAGCCTGGCTCTGCCGGCGCTGGTGGCGGGGCTGACCGCTGCCGCCGTTGCCATGTGGGCCATCGCGTTGCCCGTCGGTATCCTGGCGCTCAAGCTCGCGGTGGCGGTGCTCGCTTTCGCGCTTCTCAAAAAGGCGTGGAAAGAGGATCTCCTTGGCATGCGCACGTATCTGACCCCGTTCGTCAACTGGGTCGGCGAGACGTGGGAAAAGCTGACGACGTATCTCTCAAAAGCGTGGAAAGACTCCATGCGGGCCATTGGGGATCAGGCCAGGAAGATCGCGCCCGAGGCCCTTGCATATCTGGAGCTGGTGTCGCCAAACGCGGCGCTGGCGATCAAGGCGCTGCAGGGGCTTGGCGCCGAGACAGAGGAGAGCGCCAACGCGTGGAGCACACTGAAAGACAAGGCGGGCGACGCTTTGGACGACCTGAAGGACACGGCCGGCGTCACCTTTGATTTCGTCGTTGATGCGCTCAAGGAGCTTGGCGAATCGCTCGGCATCACCGGGGAAAACCTCGACGCATTAATTGCCAAGATCAAAAGAGCCGCGGAGGCGGCCTTCGCCGGGGCAAAGCCTCCAGGCGGTGGCGGTGGCGGTGGCGGTGGCGGTGGCGCAGGCGGCGGCGATGGGTACCAGGACTACAGGGTGGACATCGGCGGTGGCGGTGGCGGCGAGGACTTGATGGGGGCCTTCCGCGAAAAAGTAGAGACAGCCTTTGCCGGCGCCGGTGCGAGCATATCGAGCGCATTGGGCGGGGCGGCCATGATGTTCGCCGATGCGCTTTCGTCCGCCGCCCCGAGGATAGGGGCGATCATAAATGGGGCAGTGGAAGGGTTCAAGACGGACGGGATAGAGGGCGCGGTCATAGGGGCAGTAGTGGCGTTCGTGATGACGCTCGAACCGGTATTGAGGTTATTTAAAATCCTAGAGCGCAGCCTTGATCCACTGGTCGAAGTCATAAGCTCAATACTCGATCCATTCGTCGACTTGATCGATGTGTTCACTAGCTTTGTCGAGAGCTTTGCCCGTCTAGGCAATGCCGCTCTCCCCATCGCGCCGATCTTGCAGGTAGTGGCGGCAGTGTTCGAGATCGTGGCTGATGCATTTATGTGGGTTGCGGAGGGCATTGGAGAGCTGACCGAGTGGTTCGTCACAGCCTGGGAAGATGTAATGTACGAGATCGGCAAGTTCTTCCGCGGCTGGTTCAACGATATAGCCGATAAGCTGCAAGGTCCGAAACTCAAACGCGAGTTCGACGTTGTTCTCGCTGAGCAAGTCGGAATGTGGGCGGCGCTGGCGCGCAGCGTTGCCGCATCAAGCGGTGACGCTAAGTCTGCCGTGGCTGACGAAGCCGCCGCCAAGGCCGCCGCTGACGAGGCAGCCGCCAAGGCCACCAACGAGCTGGAGAGATCTGCCAGGGAGGCCGCCAAATCATTCAAGGAGTCCTCCTCCTCTTTGTTCGGTGTCCCCGAGGGATTCAAGATCGCAGCCGCCCGTTTCGCCGCGATCTCCACCGGCGGCGGGGTAGGGGGGATGGGAGCTGCCGCGGCCGGTGCCGGGGTAGGTGGCAGTCGGCTGT
>Ga0180008_1002052_pt1 | contig 11395 bp, 9 predicted proteins | sample MM_PW_MetaG_FD_121121 | JGI IMG/M metagenome (GOLD analysis project Ga0180008, IMG submission 121121) | Groundwater microbial communities from the Aspo Hard Rock Laboratory (HRL) deep subsurface site, Sweden - MM_PW_MetaG | ecosystem: Environmental > Aquatic > Deep subsurface > Groundwater... | reverse complement strand
TGTGGGGCCGTGTCGATTTGCGGTTCCTGGGCAATCATCCGCTTCATCTTTCTTTCAAACGCCCACGTCAGGGTAATCGCCGCACAGGCCAGGCCCAGCGCCAGTCCCCACCACACCCCGGTCGGGCCCCAATCCAGGGTAAACGCCATCAACCAGGCCGCTGGCGCGCCAATCAACCAGTAGCATCCCAGGCCGACGAGGAAGGTGGTCTTGGCATCCTTGAGCCCGCGAATACAACCCATGGCGATAGTTTGCACGCCGTCGAACAACTCGAACCACGCCGCCACCGCCAACAGGCTGACCGCCAGGCTGATCACTTGAGCGAAAGCCGGGTCGTCATGGTCGAGGAACAGGCCGATCAGCGGGTCTGAAAACAACCAGAACACCATGGCGAACCCCAGCATTACCGTCGCGCCGAAGGCGATCCCGACCCGCCCAGCCAGCCGCGCGCCGAGCAAATGCCCGCCGCCGTAGTGCAGGCCGATGCGCATGGTGACCGCATAGGACATGCCCGCTGGCACCATAAAGGCCACCGAGACGATTTGCAGGGCAATCTGATGGGCTGCCAACTGCGTGCTGCCCATGGTGCCCATGCACAGCGCGGCGAAGGCGAACAAGCCGACTTCCACCGCATAGGTGCCGCCAATCGGCAGGCCCAGGCGCCACAGCTCGCGCAAGTAGTGCAGGTTGGGTCGCAACAGGCCCTTGCCCAGCGGGTAGGCGGCGTAGGCGCGGTTGTATTTGATGTACCACAGCAGCGCCAGGGCCATGCAGTTGGCGACAATTGCGGTGACCAGGCCAATACCCATCAGGCCCAGCCTGGGCAGGCCGAACATACCTTCGATCAGCGCATGGTTGAGCAGGTAGTTGACGACCGTGCCGCACAGGCTGATCACCATCACCGGGGTGGCTTTGCCGATGGCACTGGTGAAGCCGCGCAGGGCCATGAACGTCAGGTAGCCGGGCAGGGCGAACGGCAGGATCATCAGGAACTGGCCGGCCGACTGCACGTTGGTTTCGGTCTGGCCGAACATCAGCAGGACGGGCTTGAGGTTCCACAGCAGCAAGCCGGCCATCAGCGCCATCAGCCAGGCCAGCCAGAGCCCGGCCTGGGTCAGTCGGGTGGCGCCTTCGATGTCGCCGGCGCCCTGGCGGATGGCGACCAGGGTACCCACGGCGGCAATCACGCCGATGCAAAAGATCGACACAAACGAATAGCTCGCCGCGCCCAGGCCGCCGCCGGCCAAGGCTTCGGGGCTCAGGCGGGCCATCATCAGGGTGTCGGTGAGCACCATCAACATGTGCGCCAACTGCGAGGCAATCAACGGCCCTGACAGCCGCAGAATGGCCCAGAGTTCGGTACGCGCCGGATGCTGCATGATCATCACGCTCAATATTTGCACAAAGGGTAGAAGGGTTGATTCTCGGCGCTCTCAGCGCTTTGCACAAAGGGATAAATGCGATCGTTTACATGATTAAAACTCATGCCAGGATGATTCTGGTAGGGTTCCGGGATCGTGCCGTCGGAGTTTTCCTCATGTCTCGTCGCCTTCCTCCGCTTTACGCCTTGCGGGCCTTTGAAGCGGCCTCTCGGCACAACTCGTTCACCCGCGCCGCCGAAGAGCTTTCCATCACTCAAAGTGCGGTGAGCCGGCATATCCGTACCCTGGAAGAACACTTCGCTTGTCGCCTGTTCCAGCGCAGCGGGCGCACCTTGCAGCTCACCGAGTCGGCGCGCTTGTTGCTGCCAGGCGTGCGCGAGGGTTTTGCGGCCCTGGAGCGTGCCTGCCATACCTTGAATGCCGAAGATGACATCCTGCGCATGAAGGCCCCGTCGACCCTGACCATGCGTTGGTTGCTGGCGCGACTGAGTCGGTTCCGCCATTTGCAGCCGGGCAATGAGGTGCAGTTGACCAGTGCGTGGATGAGCATCGATGAGGTGGACTTCAATCAAGAGCCGTTCGACTGCGCGGTCTTGCTGAGCGATGGCCACTTTCCTGCGGACTGGGAAGCCAGTTACCTGTTTCCCGAATTGCTGATCCCGGTGGGCGCCCCGAACCTGCTCAACGATGGTCCCTGGGGCGTGGAGCGCCTGGCCAGTGCTGAACTGCTGCATCCCACGCCGGACCGGCGTGACTGGCGCCGCTGGTTGCAACGCACAGGCCTGGCCTCCCGCGTCGCAATCAAGGGCGGGCAGGTGTTCGATACTCTGGAGCTGGGCATGATTGCTGCGGCGCGGGGCTATGGCGTGTCCATGGGCGACCTGCTGATGGTGGCCGAAGATGTGGCTCAGGGGCGCTTGAGTCTGCCATGGCCTACTGCGGTGGCCAGCGGCGAAAGCTATTACCTGGTCTGGCCGAAGACCCGACCCGGCGGTGAGCGTCTGCGCAGGCTGTCGGACTTCCTGCAAAGTGAGGTCAGAGCCATGGCCTTGCCGGCGGTCGAGCAGCTTGACTGAATCGATGCAGCGCCCGCAAACAATGCGTTTGGGTGATACCCCTGTGATTTGCTCAAGTATTGATCCGGGCCGCCGAAGTAAGGAGTGTCGGGGCCGCCAAGACGATGCGGCCCAGCGTGCCCCCTTTTCAAAAAAATCGCCGATTAGCGCTATGAGATCAGGATGATCCGGCCTCGGCCAGGAGCTGTCATGTCTCAACCCCGCGCCCGCATAGCTTCGCAACTGGGCCTTGCCTTGTCGGTCATATTGGCCGTCGTGATCAGCGGCAGTACCGTGTTTGCCCTGCGCTCGCTGGATTCGGCCAACCTGCAGACCCGCGAAGAACACTTGGCCAGCGAAGCGCGTTTGCTCGCCGACCAACTCAATACCTTCCACAGTACCTTGCGTGAGAGCACCCAGCGTTTGAGCGGGCTGTTTGAAAAGCGCTTCGGCGCGGGCTTGAGCGTGCGTCCCGAGCAGGTGGTGAGTGTGGCCGGGGTGCAGACCCCGAGCCTCTACCTGGGCGATGAAGTGTTGAACAACAACTTCGATGAGGTCGATGAGTTCAGGCAGATGTCCGGCGGCGTGGCCACGGTGTTTGTGCGCAGCGGCGAAGACTTTATCCGCATCAGCACCTCCCTGACCAAACAGGACGGCAACCGCGCCATCGGCACTGTGCTGGATCGCCAGGGCCCGGCCTACCAGCGCCTGCTCGCCGGGCAGAGCTACATTGGCCGCGCCGTGCTGTTTGACCGCTCCTACATGACCCAGTACAGCCCGGTGCGTGATGCCAGTGGCAAGGTGATTGCGGTGTTGTTTATCGGTTTTGACTACACCGACGCGCAGAATGCCCAGTTCGCCAACCTCAAGCGTTTCCGCATTGGCCAGACCGGCTCGCTGGCACTGCTGGATGAGCAAAAAAACTGGCTGGTGCCGCCCGCCGGCGTGCAGGCGTTGGAGCAGGCGGTTCCGATGATCCTGGAACTGGCGCAGAAGCCTGGCCAGGGGCGGTTCTGGAGCGATAAGGGCGAAGACTTCTACAGCGTTGCAGTACCGTTTGAGGGTGGCCCGTGGTCGGTGGTGGCGAGCATGCCCAAGGCCGAGATCCGCGCCGTGACCTGGGCGGTGGGTATCCGTCTGGTGATCGGCAGTGTGCTGGCGATGCTGTTGGCCGTGGGGGCTGCGGTCTGGTTGCTGCGCAGCAAACTGCAGCCTCTGGGTGATCTGGTACGCCAGGCCGAAGCCTTGGGCGCCGGTGATTTGAGTGCGCGGTTGAATGTGTCCAGCCATGACGAAATCGGTCAGCTGGCGCGCAGTTTCAACCAGATGGGCGAGGCTCTGTCGACCATGGTGTCGCATATCCGCAAGGCGGCCGAGGAGGTCAATAGCCGCGCCCAGGCGCTGTCGGGCCTGTCGGGTGGGGCTTATGAAGGCATGGAGCAGCAGTCTGGCGAGATCACCAGCATGGCTGGCGCAGTAGAAGAGTTCAGCGCCACCTCGTTGAACATTGCCGACAATATGGGCAGTACCGAACGCTTGGCCCAGGAAAATGCCCAGCAGACTCGCATCGGCCGTCATTCGATGCAGGAGGCGTCGTCGTCCCTGGAGCATATTGCTACGGCACTCAACAGCACGGCCACGGTGATCAATACCCTGGGCCAGCGCTCCCAGGAAATAGGTGGCATCGTCGGGGTGATCACCTCGATTGCCGACCAGACCAACCTGCTGGCGCTCAACGCCGCCATTGAGGCGGCAAGGGCCGGGGAGCAAGGGCGTGGGTTTGCCGTGGTCGCCGATGAAGTGCGCAGCCTGGCTTCACGCACCCGTCAGGCCACCGACGAAATATCCGGGATGATCCAGAGTATCCAGCAGGAAACCGGCAATGCCATCAGTACCATGGAGCATGGCAATGTGCTGATGCAGGAAGGCTTATCGCGCAATGCAGATGTGGCCTCGGCCCTGGCGCGGATCGACGAGCAAAGCCGCTCGGCGGGGCAGCAATTCGCGGCAATCACCACTGCCACCCAGGAGCAAAGCAGCACGGCAACCTTGCTCAGCAGTAATTTGCAGAGCATTGCGCTGGCCAACAGTGAGCAGCGGGAGGTGGTCTCGAACCTGGCGATTACCGCCCGGGAACTGGAAGTATTGGCGGCGGGGTTGCGGCAGGAAGTGGATCGGTTTCGCTGAAACACCCTCAATCAACTGTAGGCGCGGGCATGCTTGCTCCTACAGTGGCCTCAAGTGATTGCAGCAGGTCGGTATTGCAGTGCTTCCAGCAGATGGTGACGAGCGATGGCATCCGCTTGCTCAAGGTCTGCCAAGGTCCGCGCCACCTTGAGCAACCGGTGTGCCGCCCGCAGGGATAGCGTCAGGCGTTCGCAGGCGCTCTCGAGCCAACTTTCATCGACTTTCTCTAACGGGCAGTGCTCGCGCAAGCCTGGCAGGTCGAGAAACGCATTCGCACAACCCTGACGATTTTGCTGGCGCTCACGCGCCTCGGCGACACGGCGCGAAGCGCTGGCGGTGTCGTCGCCGGTTTGTCGGGCGGGATTCAACGCTGTGCTTTCCCGTGCGACTGTGAGGTGTAGGTCAACCCGGTCCAGCAACGGCCCCGAGAGCTTGTTGCGATAGCGCTGGATCTGCTCCGGCGTGCAGCGGCAGCGCCCACTGGGCTCGCCCATGTAACCGCAAGGGCAGGGGTTCATCGCTGCCACCAGTTGAAACCGTGCAGGGAAGCTCACACGGTCGCGCGCCCGAGAAATCACGATATGCCCCGATTCCAGTGGTTCGCGCAGCACCTCCAGCACCTTGCGATCAAATTCCGGCAGCTCATCGAGAAACAACACCCCATGGTGGGCCAGGGTGATTTCCCCGGGTTGCGGTTTCGAACCGCCACCCACCAACGCTGGCCCGGACGCGGAATGGTGCGGCTGGCGAAAGGGCCGGTGGGGCCAGTGGCACAGGGGGGCGAGACTGACGACCGATTGGATCGCCGCGACTTCCAGGGCTTCCTGTTTGCTCAACGGTGGCAGCAATCCCGGCAGGCGGCTGGCCAGCAACGTCTTGCCGGTACCGGGCGGCCCGCTGAGCAACAGGTTGTGTATTGATACAAAACATTCTGAAATTGCTCGAAAAACCTCCTGAAAACCCACATAAAACATGTGTGATTAATCTGTCAAATGGTGCTTTATTGGTATCGGAGGTCAACGTTTCTGGGGCGTTTGCTAAGCAAATGGCTGATTGCGATCTGGTTTGAGGTTTACCGCACTACTAATGCATAATTGGGTCCCAAATCGGTCCCCGATTCGTCATCCTGCTCTTCAACGCACGCCATTGTTGACGCTGGCTCCAGCATTTGTTGGTCAGTGACGTAGAAGATCGATTGAATGCACAAGTATAGGAGGGGGACTCCGAGTGAGTATGTTCATCTGTAGAGGGAGATCAGTGTGTGAGTGAAACCAGTGAAGACAAGACCAAGAGAAAGTATCTGACTGTCCTTCGTGACTACCAGTGGTCGTATCAGCATTCAATCTTTTACAAAGATGCTGAACAAAGTCATGCCTTGCTTGGTGACATGGTGAAATTCAAGCAGGTACTCCGTAGGCGGTGTCCAGATCAACCGTTCCTGATTCGAGTACAAGCACTCAAGAAGGGAGCTGTCCATCAGGCGTTTCTCTCGATCATCACCACAGCCAAGGTGGAGGACCTAGAAGGGATCGCAAACAAAACGTTCCCTGCGGCCATGAATGTTGTTGGTCGGCGTCTGTCAGCCGAGAGGCTGTCCCAGCAGGCACATGTCATCGAGGAAGCCAAGCCACACGACCTATCCAAGCTGTTCGACAAGTCTGGGATCAATCGGTGGTCGGTACTGAATAAAGACAAGCTGCACTCAATTGAGGGCGAAGCCTTTTGCGTACAGGAAGAATGAAGGCTTCTGGCCATTTTTACCTCGATCTGCTCCCTGTCGATCAACTATCATTGGCCTTGGCCCCGTCAGGGTAGACATGTAAAGGTTGGAGAACCTATGAAATTCTTGTTCAAGTGGGCATTCATTATCGTTGGTGGTTTGATGGTGCTCGGCATGATCACCAACGCTCTAAAGAGCCCAGAAGAGAAGGCTGCTGATCAGGCAGCACGAGAGCAGCATCAGCTAGAGCGCCAGCAAGCCGACGTGGCTAAGCGTCAAGCTGCGATTGAGGCTGAGAAAAAGGCGTTTGCAGAGATGCCTACAGTCACAGCTCAAACTCTGGCATCTGCTTATCAGGCCAACACGGTTGCCGCTGACGCTCGCTTCAAAGGCCAGCGTTTCAAAGTCACGGGTACTGTGTCTGACATCAATACCGATTTCACTGGCGATCCCTACTTGACCTTGCGTGGAGGAGTGAATCAGTTCATGGAGCCTCAATTCGGCTTCGAAAAATCTGAGTCTCAGCAGCTTGCAGCTCTCCGAAAAGGCAGCAAGGTCACTTTGGTTTGCACTGGTCGTGGGGATGTAGCCAAAACCCCAATGTCCAAAAAGTGCAGCCTGCTTTAAATCCCTTCCTTGTATAAGCGCAGCAGGCAGACTTTCTGTCTGCTGTTCTCTTGTTGCAGATAAGCCAACTTCCTAAATTCTGCACTGTGTTCAGTTGGGTACACCCTGATGACCACTTGTCGGGTGACTACAGTTTCGTGGCTCCCAGAGTTGTTTTCGCTTGGTCGGCGGCGCAGAATGTCAGAATCTAGACCCAGATGAATACAGGAATGGAAAATGGACATCGGTTATGTACGGATCAGTTCGGTAGACCAGAACACTGCCCGTCAGCTTGACGGCGTACAACTGGGCAAGGTCTACACCGACAAATGCTCGGGTAAAGACACCAACCGTCCACAGCTTCTAGTGATGCTGGATTCAGTCCGTGAAGGCGATACAGTTCATGTTCACTCGATTGACCGTCTTGCTCGTAGCCTGTCCGACCTGCTGAATCTGGTTCAGTCCTTGAACGAGAAGGGCGTGTCTATCCGCTTCCACAAAGAAGGTCTGCTGTTCACTGGGGCCGACGACAAGTACCAGAACCTGATGCTCCAGATGATGGGGGCTGTTGCCGAGTTTGAGCGTTCAATGATTCGTGAGCGCCAGCGTGAGGGCATCAAGAAGGCGAAAGACGCAGGTGTCTACAAGGGCGGTGTGAAGAAAACCAACGCTGATGCCATCCGTACCCACATCGCTAACGGGTCGTCATACCGCGACACTGCCAAGGCTCTTGGCGTGAGTCTGAGCACGGTACAACGAGCCATGAAGAAAGAATCTGTTTGATTAACGACCTTTCACACCGTCCTACAGCCCGCCAGAGAGCGGGCTCGATTGTTCTTGGGCGTCGGTCATTCTGTTTGCTGATCGCTTCCATGTGGCGTAGTAGAGCGTCTGTTGGGGTCGACAAGGGTTATTTATGGTTCCCTTTGTACCTTTTCTAGCGACCCCGGCCTTCGCCTGCTAAACACCTCAGGCGTCGAGCAGTGATTTCATGGGGCGTTCAGCTTATTGGTTTGGCTGGCGCTTTGATCGACCCCACCCTGTACAAAGTTCGAAAAACGGCGGGGCTGATATGGCGTAGTGAGGGGATGGCGGCACAGTTGACCTGTCGTCTATGCAGGGGCATGAGCCTGCCTGATAGCCCCTGTGGGGCGTTATGGGTGGCCTTGCTTGTGCACCCTTGCCCCTACACAGTCTTTTGGTGCTTTTGGTCCTGTGTGGCGCTGTGGCTCGTCCTGTTGACTGCTTGTCTCATGGTGAGGTTTTTATGTTTGGCAAAGTGCCTGTGAATTTGATTTTGACCTTGCTGAAATCTATCGCTTTGAGCCGATTTGCAATTTCGCTTGAGTCCATGAGCGGTGGATTGTTGAGGCGATCTATCAGGCGAATGGCAGCGTCCCGTTCCTCAGCAGAAATCTCTCCCTGTAGCATTCTCAGTTCGACGACTTTCTTCTGGGCGGAGAGGAACATCATCGAATTTTCTAAATGAATGATCTGGAATTGGGGGATGCCTTCTGCTGACACGCTGTGCATCTGCACCGGCATCTTTCGGATACTGGAGGTAGACGTGGATATCAATATGCCGAGGCGTTTCAGGAGCCTGTTAGCAGCATGCCTGCCTTCGAATGACACTATGTCCAGTTGGGCGAAGAAGTCCTTCTTGGAAACTACCTGATTGACCGCCAGCAATTCTTTCAGCCGTTGTTGCTCTTCACTCAGCGTCGCTTGCTCACCCTCGAGGTTTTGTACCAGTACCGCCAACGCAGACGATGGAGTTTCGGTCATCAATGCCACAGCCATGGCTAGGCGTTCGTTTACGGTCTGCATCTTGCCGTCTACGGTAGCCAGTTCTTTCATCGTCTGGCCTTGACTGGCTTGTACGAGGCTCAGGCTATCCACCTTCGCCAGCACTTCACGCAATACACGTTCTGCACGTTCCACTCGAATATAACCGTTCTTGCATACGCCTTTGCGGGCTGAATGACATTGCAGGTAGGTTGCCCCTTTTGGTGGGCGTCCCTTGTTAACGAGATGCATCGAATCGCCGCAAGTCCCACACTTCATGATCCCTTGGAACACATTGAATCGTTCGGATTGCTTGCCCGTCTTGTGAATGCGACGTTCAGCACGAACCGCTTGTGCCTGATAGAAAAGAGACTCTTCAATCACGACCGGGAAGAACCCAACTACAGGCTCACCATCATTGACTCGTTTCCCGCCGACGATATGCGTTGGCTGATACTCGCCAAGCAGAGCACGGTTTCCCAGAAGCTTGGATACGCTGCTTGTACCCCATGCACCAGAGTGGTTCCGATTGCGACTGCCAAAGACGGGGATGCCACGTTCGTTTAACAATCGGGGAATCACACCCTGGCCGTAGCCCTGTATCGCCAAGTTGAAGATGAGCCTCACGGTTTCTGCACGTTCTGGGATCGGTTGGTACTGGTCATCAATGAGCGTCAGCCAGTAAGGGCATGCTTTCCCAAGCGGCTTCCTCTCTGTACGGGCGAGTGCTTTCTTGTTGGTCCATGCCGCCGATACACGTTCACCTTTGATGGAGCTTTCGTTGTGGGCACGCGACATGTGGACGATTGAAATGATGAGATCAAGCTCATTGAATTCATCGGTGTAGAGGCGTCCGTCTGCAAGCGTGACTACTCGGATTCCTTGGGTGAGCAAGTCCATGAATCGGGGTAATGCAGTGTTCACCTTTTCCCTCGACAGCCTGTCGAGGCTTTCCACCAGAAGGTATGAGCCACGCTCGATGGTGCCGTTCTCGACCAGATCAAGAAAGCGTTTCAACTGGCCCTCATCGTCGAGATGACGCCCGCTGTAGGCGCTCTTGCCTTTATCGAGAAACGTGTACTCTCGGGCCGTAGCAAGCTCAAGGTCGTGATCAATACAGTACTTCACTGCTGCATCACGCTGTCGCCGGTAGCTGTCCCCTTTGGCTTGCTCGGGGCTACTGAAACGGATGTAGCTGTATGCTTTGTGGGTCATGGCGTGGGAGCTTGGTTTCAATTGTTTTGTAACCTATCACAATGTGAACAGGTTATGCGCACCTGCCGCCGCAATCAGCAATGCGCGCTTGGCGGCAAGTTGGCCCTGTACCTCGCAGAGGTCCGGGTAGGGCTTGTTCAGGCATAGCAGCCCGTTGGACGTGTAAGGCTCGATTGGCACCTGCCCATTCAGGTGCGCCACCACTTGCAGCAGATGATCCACCGCAATCACTTTCAACCCGGAGGCCAGGCAGGCCTCTTCTGCATTGGCCCGAGGCACGATCACCGTGCGCCCGGCCTGGCGCGCTGCCAGGGCTGCCGGTAACACACCCTTCACCGCTCGCACTTCGCCCGACAACGCCAACTCCCCGAGACACTCCACATCGTCGAGCATCAGCGCGGGTACCTGCACGCTGGCGGCGAGAATACCCAGGGCAATCGCCAGGTCGAAACGCCCGCCGTCCTTGGGCAGGTCGGCGGGCGCGAGGTTGAGGGTGATGCGGCGTGCGGGGTATTGCAGGGCACTGTTGAGAATGGCGCTGCGCACGCGGTCCTTGCTTTCCTTGACCGCAGTCTCTGGCAGGCCCACCAGGGTCAGCGACGGCAAGCCATTGGCCATATGCACTTCGACAGTGACGGCTGGCGCTTCGACGCCAATCTGGGCGCGGCTGTGGACAATGGCGAGGGACATGCTCGTTCCTTGAAAGGGAGGGCCGCTTGCTGCGGGTTTTTCAAGGGTAGACGAGGGCGGGAGAGGCGCCGTGCGCAGGTTTTACAGAACGTATCCAGGCGCTGAGCTTGTAGGCGCCGGCTTGCCGGCGATAGCGCCGTGTCAGGCAGGCAGCCATCGCCGGCGAGCCGGCTCCTACAGAGGCGGTTATTCCTGAGGTGGATTCAACCGCGCTTCCAGTTCCGCGACCTTCGCCTCCAGGCTCTCCAGCCGCGCACGGGTGCGGGCCAGGACTACCATCTGGCTGTCGAATTCTTCGCGGCTGACCAGGTCCAGTTTGCTGAACCCACTTTGCAGCAGCGCCTTGAACTGGCTTTCGATTTCATTGCGGGGCAGCGGGGTGTCGCCGCTGAACAGGCGAGAGGCGTGGCCGCTCAGGGCGTCGAGGAGATCTTTGGGCGCGAGCATGGGAAACATTCCGGGAAACAGTTGGCCAGCAGTGTATCACGCAGCGCCTATCGTCTTTTCCAAGTGCGCTGCGCACGCTTTTCGCGCATTGGCTTGAATACGAATGCACCGTTTTTGTGCGTATCCAGGCTGCTGCACAAGCCTATTGGTGGATGTAAGCGGGCAACGGATTGATTTCAGTGATGTTTACGGAGCTGGCAAGGTTTCTGCTTAGACGATCATGACCCATGCACTGATGCAGTCGCTGTGACGAATGCAGTGCGCTGACGGACCAGGGTACATGTTTCGTCACCAACGGTTAGCTGGCG
>Ga0180008_1002051_pt1 | contig 11396 bp, 8 predicted proteins | sample MM_PW_MetaG_FD_121121 | JGI IMG/M metagenome (GOLD analysis project Ga0180008, IMG submission 121121) | Groundwater microbial communities from the Aspo Hard Rock Laboratory (HRL) deep subsurface site, Sweden - MM_PW_MetaG | ecosystem: Environmental > Aquatic > Deep subsurface > Groundwater... | reverse complement strand
TCAAAAAAGGAAGTGAAAAAAAAGCAATAGTTCTTCACGGACCTCCTGGAACAGGAAAAACAGCTGTTATTCATGCAGCAGCAAATGAAACAAATTCAGAAATTTTTGAGCTAAATGCTTCTGATCTAAGAAATAATGAAAAGTTAAACGAAATTCTTAAGCCAGCAACAGAGCAGGCATCATTAACAAAGAAAAGTAAAATAATTCTCATAGATGAAATTGATGGAATTTCAGAAGATGATGAGGGTGGACTTCCAGAATTAATTGAACTTATTGGTACAACAGCTCATCCAATAATAATAACTGCAAATGACATATGGAAGAAAAAATTTAGTGGACTAAGAAAAGAAACAGAATCTATAAAATTTAAGGAAATTAGTTACAAAATCATAAAAGAGGTTATGATTGACATATTAAGAAAAGAAAGAAAATTTATAGATAATGATATTCTTACAAATATTGCCATAAAGGCAAGAGGAGATTTAAGAGCTGCAGTAAATGATTTACAAACAGCTGCAAGTCTTGCTGATCCATCAAGTATTTTAATTGACGAAAGGAATAAGGAGATAGATATTTTCAGTGCTTTAAGAATGATTTTTAAGGGAAAACCAAATAACACAACTCTAAAACTTTTTGATTCTATAAATAAACCACTAGATGAGATACTTCTTTGGATTGAGGAAAATATTCCTACAGAGTACAAAGGAGAAGAACTAGCAAAAGCATATGATGCGCTAAGCAAGGTTGATATTTTCAGAAAAAGAATTTATAGGCAACAATATTGGAGATTTCTTATTTATGAGAATGCTCTGCTTTCATATGGGGTTTCAAGTGCAAAAAAAGGAGAGAAAACAAATTTCACAAATTACAGAAAACCAACACGAATTTTAAAAATGTGGTTAAACAATAAGAAAATAGAAAAGAAAAAAACAATTGCAAAAAAATACGGAAAATATGTTCATATAGGAGAAAAACGTGCGCTTAAGGAATTTTCAACAATAAAATATTTTTTGCTGAAGCCAGAAATTCAGAAAGAGCTTAAACTTTCAAAAGATGAAATTGAATATCTTAATAAAAAAGAATGACTTTTGCTTCTAAAAAAACATTGTGATTGAGTTCCACAATATTTAAAACAATCTTTTATCCAAGAATGTAATGAAAAGAAGAAATTTTTTAATAAAAACAACACTAGCTACGGCAGGAATTGTTGGATTTTTTGGAATACCCAATCTAATTCAAGATACAGTAGTTTATTCTGAAAGAGAATTAATAAAAAAAGAATTATTTTCAGTAGATCTAAATTTTTTAGAAAAAATTCTCATGATAGACAACCTATTAATTAAAGAAAATTCAGGATATCTAACAAATTTAGATGAAGAAGTAAAAAGGGTATCTAAAATAGAGACTAAATTAAATAAAGTAGAGGAAGGAATTTCAGAATTTGTAGAAAAAAAAGTAACTTTATTTAGAAAAAAGAATGCATCAAAAGAAGAATTATACCAAGTTAGAGATGAATTAAATGAGAGATATCAAGAAATTTTGAATATAAAAAAGAATGAAAAAGTATCTTTTATTAATTTCAAAAGAAATCTTTTTGTTTCTTATAAAAATGACTTTTTTGAAAAGGGGGGTCCTATATTAAAAGAGTTGCATAGGCTTGATAATTATTTTTCTAAATTAAATTCTTTAATGTCAAATGAAAAAAAAGACTCTCCTATTTATAGTACAGGTATAACACTAATGAATTTATCTGCTGATGCTTCATTTATTAGGAAAGCCTCAAATATAAGTGGAACTCCAATTGAAGAAATCGTAGCTTTGGCAAATGTAGAATCACTTGGAAAAAAATTTGCTGTTGGAACAGAAGGAGAAATAAATAGATTTCAGCTGCATCCAAAATATTTAAGAGATAATTATAGAAACGCACTGTCTCAAAAAAATATTTTATCTGATTATATAAGAGAAAATACTTCTGAAAAGACCTTATTAAAAGATTTAGCCGGAGACAGTAAATTAAATATAGCAATTACTGCAAATCTTATGAGATACTTAAACGAAAAAACAAAAACATATTATGAGTATATTCTTTCTTATAATAGAGGTCTTGGAAGAGCTCTTGATATTCCAGAAAGAATTAGAATAAAATTAGAAAATCCTGAAAATATTTCAGAAAAGTCTAAAAGATATTCTATATACAGATATTATACTAATTTCTTAGATGCAAAAAAAGCTTTTGAACAGATAAAGGGTTATGTAACTAAAGCAGCATAAAATAAATCCAAACAATTAAAAATCAGATAGGCTATTTTTAATGATGGATGCTGGAAGTGTGAGAAACCCGCAGGAGGTTTTCAATGCCTTATGATATTATAATAGGAAGAGATAATGCAGATAAAAAAGCCTTTGGAGACAGGGGACTTGTTTTTATCGGAAAGTGTTATGTAAAAATGGGCCAGTATACCTCTTTAAGCAATCGGGTTCTTATGGACATTGCAAGAAGTCATGTTGTTCTTGTAGCTGGAAAAAGAGGCTGTCTCGATGGTAATACATTAGTGTTTACAGACAAGGGGTACAAAAAAATAAAAGATTTTAATGAAAATGATAATAAAGTATTCTCTTTTAATAAAGAAACAAAACAATTTGAATGGGAAAATGCCAAACTTTTAGCATATCCAATTGAAAACGAAGAACTTTTAAAAATAGAATTTGAAGATGGAAGAGAGATAACTCTTACAAGAGAGCATCCATTACTTGCTTCTTATGGAAAGTATAATTTCTGGAAAAAAGCCGATAAATTAAAAGTTGGTGATAAAATTGTTCTTCCTTTGGAATTGCCAGAGATAAAAAAAGATAAAGAAAGTTTGAGACTAGCAAGATTACTTGGTTATATATTAGCAGATGGAAATATACTAATTAGAAAAGGGGTATGGAAAGATGGAAGAGGATATTTATACAATGGAACTAAAAAAAGAATAAGAATATTCAATGCGGATGATGAGATTTTAACACAAGCAAAGGAAGATTTTGAAAGTGAATTTGGGATTTATGCGAAAAGATATGTTAGAAATGATTGTAATTGTGAAGTTGTTCAGGTTTTGCATCAACCTGTTGTGAACAAATTTATTTTATTAGGTATTCCTGAAGGAAATAAAAGCTCAATAATAAGGGTTCCAAAAATAGTTTTTGAAAGCTCTAATAATTTCAAGGCAAATTTCATAAATTCTTTATTTTGTTGTGATGGATATATTGATGCAAAAAGTAAGACGATTGATTATTCTTCAAAATCAAAAGAATTTTTATCTGATTTACAAATTTTATTAAGCCATTTTAGGATTGAATCTTCAATAAGACAAAAAATATCAAAACTTAACGGAAAAGAATTCAAAAGTTATAGATTATTCATAACAGATAATGTATCAATAGAGAATTTTAAGAAAATTGGATTTATTATAAAATCAAAGCAAGAAAGATTAGAAAAACACAAATCTTATGGAACTAAAAGAAGAAAAACTCATTATATCAATGAAAATTTAGTCTGTAAAAAAATAAAAGATATCTCATTAGTTTCTGGAATAAAGGAAGTGTATGATTTAACAGTTCCAAAGAACCATTCTTTTATCGCGAATGGGATAATATCGCATAACAGTGGAAAATCATATACATTAGGAGTTCTTGCAGAAGAGCTTTCAAATCTTCCTAAAGAAGCAGGTCAGAATATAGCTTCCTTGATTTTTGATACAATGGGAATATACTGGACTATGAAATTTAAAAATGAAAGGGATAAGGAGTTGCTTGCAGAATTAAATCTCAAGCCAAAAAATCTCCCTGTAAAAGTATTTGTTCCTTTCGGACATTATGAAAATTATCTTAGAAAAGGGATCTCTGTTGATGAGCCTTTCGCACTTGATATAAAAGAATTAAATCCAGAGGATTGGATTCTAACTTTCGGACTTGATATAACAAACCCTGTTTCTGTTTTAATACAGAGAACACTTTCAAAATTAAAAGAAAGAGAAAATTTTGATATTAGAGATATAATAGAAGAAATTAAAAAAGAAGAACTTACCTCGCAGGAAAATAAGAATGCTGCAATAGGATTATTTGAGGCTGCTGAAACCTGGGGCATATTTGCAAAAAAAGATGAAGAAGCAACACAGGTAAAAGATTTGATATCAGGAGGTGCAACAACTGTTCTTGATTTAAGCGTATATAATTCAGTAGGAGCATTTAATATTCGCGCTCTTACAATAAGTCTTATATCAAGAAAAATTTTCAATCAAAGAATGGAAGCACGTAAAAAAGAAGAGGTTAAGTCTGTTTCAAAAGGACTTGAGCTTTTATCAAATGTTGAAAAAAAAGAATACCCTCTTGTATGGATTTTTATTGATGAAGCACACGAATTTCTTCCGTTAAACGAAAAAACAGTTGCAACAGATGCACTTGTCCAGCTTTTAAGAGAAGGTAGGCAGCCTGGAATATCCCTTGTGCTTGCAACACAACAACCAGGAAGGATTCATAGGGATGTAATGACGCAGGCAGATATAGTAATATCTCACAGAGTAACTTCAAAATCAGATTTAGAGGCATTAAATTATATAATGCAGTCCTATGTCCTTGAAAGTGTAAAGAAACAAATGGATGATCTTCCAACATTAAAGGGTTCTGCAATAGTATTAGATGATAATTCAGAAAGAATTTATCCTGCAAGAATGCGCCCACGATTCACTTGGCATGGTGGAGAAGCGCCTACAGCAATAAAGGCAGAGAAGAAGTTATAATTAAAAATTAATTAGAATGGGCCATTCTATAAAAAGAAATTCCTGCAAAAAATAAACCAATAATTAGTAATATAAAGAGAACTAGAGATTCACTTAAAAAAGATACTTCATCCATTAATAGCCATAAACTTCTAAAAACTAAGACAGATGCGATAATTAAAATAGATTCCCAAAAAACATGTTTTGACTTTTTCATATTCATATAAAAAATTTATTGTTTTTATAATTATTGTTTTTTATATTTTTGAGTAACTTTCATAGTTACAAAACCTCAAAATCAACTCTAATTCTGAATCTATAAGGAGCAATTTCTCCTGCTTTTTTAACTTTTAATATTTTTATCTTTTTCTTGTATTTTTTAGCTTGATATTTTATATTATTAATAACCAAATCAGTTTCACTATCCTTACAGAAATCATAATAATATATTATAGTTCCCCTTTTACCTAACATAAAAGCCTCTTTCAAAAAACTTTCTTTAAGTTGAGGGCGTGGCATGACAATATAATCAAATTTTTCTTTCAATTTTTTAGCAATTTTTTTAATATCTCCATTTAACAGCGTGACTTTATTCTTAACTTTATTTAACTCTATATTAAGTTGTGCATACTTATTAGCCTCTTTATTTATTTCATTAGAAAAAACTTTATCTGCCTTGGAGTTTTTTGCAATCACAATTGAATAAGGAGCAACTCCTGCAAACATAACTAGAACATTTCCTTTTTTTATCAATGAAGCTATTTCTTTTCTTTCATTGCTCAGCCTTGAAGAGAAATAAACATTATCTAAATTAAATCTAAAGACACATTCATTTTCTTTATACAAAACTTCTTTTGTTTTTTTTCCAGTAATATATTTTGTCTGTTGTTTTCTTAATCTGCCATGAAATTTGTGGGTTTTTTCAAGAACAGTTGTTATTGACTTGTTATTTTTCATTATTTTACCAGCAAATTTCTTTTTTTCTTTAATAGAAGTTTTCCTGTCAAACTTAACCAAAGCAATGTTTCCTAAAATGTCAAAGGCTCTTAGTTTCTTTTTTAATTTATTTTTCATAGTCATACCTTAAAATAAAACTGTATCAATATTTATAAATATTAGATTTCTATCTAAATTATGAAAAGATTGAAAAGAGGACTATTGATAGGCTTGCTGTCTATTCTATTCATTAATTTTGTAAGCGCGCAGTTTTTCTCAAGTTTTGGAAGATTTTCTATTACAGGTTTTCTTGAGAGCATAGGCCCACAGGATTTAACTCTCTTTGCTTTATTCATAATATTTTTTCCAATAATCTTTTATGCTCTTGGAAAGGTATTCAAAGATAATATGGGGCAGCCAAACAAAGCAATAGCAGGAGTAATTGCTTTTGGAGTAGCTATATTAATTGTATATTCTGTTTACAGGTCTGGATTTGACATAACTGGTTTGTTTTATGGCTGGGGAATTAGTACAGGATTTCTTTATGCAGTAATTCCTATATTTCTTCTTGCTTTTATTATATTTGGTTTATGGAAAAAGTGGTTTAAAATATCTGGATTTATTGCTTTCCTTGGACTTTTCCTAATAATAATAAATATGTTTACAGATATTTTCTATGAAAAATTCACTGTTTTTGTTATTGGATTTGTTCTGCTTCTTATTGGGCTTAGTAAATTTATAATTAAGTTATTTAAAAAAAAACATTTAAACCCTAATTTACCACCAGGTCAGCCACCACAAATTATAGAAAGAGAGAAAATAATTTATCAGCAAAGACAGAGATCTTTATATGATTTAAAGCAGAAACTTAACTCATATAAATTTGAATATAATAATGCAAGAGGCAATCCACACAGACAAAAAAGAATAAAACAGGCAATGCAAATAATAGAAAGAGAAATAAGGCGGTTGTCCTAAAAAATTTAAGAGGCTTTCCTTCTACACAAAAATCTCACCTAATCCAGCTTCCAAGATTTTTCTGTTTCTTCTGCTCTTTTATTTCCCTTAGTTTCTCAAGCTGCTTTTCAACCCTGTCATCTGAAAAATCATGCTCATTCACAAGAATTTTTTTTATTTTATTCTCGTCAATCTTTGGAAATTTTATATCTGAATTAATAACATCTGGTTTATGAAAAAGCTTAAATATTTCTTTCCAGTCAAATCTCTCCTGTTCTGGCAGAGACATCATCTGCTCTTCAACTGATTTAAATATTAAAACAGGCTGTTTGTATTTTCTAACAATATCCAGTGCTCTTTTCTGTCCTATTCCTGGAAGCCCGCGCGGATTGTAGTCTGTTCCAACAAGAATACCAAGACAAATAAGCTGGTCAAGATTTATTTCAAGTAAATTCAAAACTTTCTGAAGTTCAATAATTTCAGGTCTTATCTCAACCCACCCTGAAAATGTTTTTCTTTTTCTTGCAAGCCCAAGATTTCTTATTAGCCTAGGGGCTCCAAAAAGCAAACTATCATAATCCTGGCTTACAGTTGCATAGATTTCATTGTTTAGTTTATTAAGATGAGCTGCTTCTGCTTCTCCTTCGCTAGGAGCTTGAATAACAGCAACTCCCATTGCTTCAAGAAGTTCTTTGCTCTCACTAATCATTGTCTCGTCAAGTCTTATTAATTGTGAACCATATCTTTTCATTGCTCCAATATCTTCTTCCTGTCTTGCTTCATTATATCTGCTTTTTGCAAGTTCTCTTCCTTCTTCTCTTATTTTATTTGTACCTGCTTTTAATTCAGGAGGTTTTCCGTCAAAAACATAAATAATCTTTATGCCATCTGCCAGAAGGTTTATGTTTCTATAAAAAATGCCTGATAAATGACTAGTAACTCTTTTTTTATTATCCATTAAAGGAGTTCCATCTGGCTGTCTTATAGTAGAAAGGAACTGGTAAAGCATGTTATAAGCATCAACACATACAATTTTCCCCTTTAAATCAGCTATCTCTATTTCTTTTCTTGGTATGATATCTTTAATATTTAGCCCCATAAATTAGATAGATAAGCTAAATATAAATAGTTATCGACGCCCCAATCAATATTAAGTATTATTAAACCTCATTCTCATATTAAAATAATCCTCAACTCTTAAGTTTTAAATAACTAAAAGTTTTACTAAACCCATGATAAAGACAGATTTTATTCCAATAGATTATAGTTATTTTGATTTTAATGGAAGGAATCATATAAAAATAACAGGCAGAAACAACCATGGAAAAAGAGTATGTGTAATAGATTCCTGCCCTGTTTTTCTTTGGGCTATACTTAAGGAAAATCTAAAACAAAATAAGATAGAAAAACTTATAGATAAAGTAAAAAAAATAAAACTTGATATAAAAGGCAGGCAGACAAAGGTTGAAGATGTTGAGTTGCATGAAAAAAATTTCCTTGGAAAACCAGTTAAGGCACTTAAGATTTTTGCTACAAATTACAAAGATTTGCATGATGTTGCAGACAAGCTTGGACTACCTGAAATAGAATGTAGAAGAGGTTATGATCTAGGGTTTGTAAGCCATTATATAATTGAAAAAAAGATTATCCCATTAAATTGGTATGAAATAGAGGGGGAGGTTTTACATAATAGTGCTGAATTTGGAGGAATAGATTCAGCCCTTGATGTTGATTTGTGTATTAAACTTAATTCTGCAAAAGGAATAGGTGAAAAGGGTTTTACTCCAAAAGTATTAAGCTTTGATATTGAGACAAGTGAATTTCAGATTGGAAAAGGAGAAATATTAATGATTTCTCTAGTTTCAAATAATTTTAGAAAAGTTATAACAACAAAAAAAGTTGTTTCAAAGGATAAAGTCTTAGATTTTGTTGAATATGTAAAAAATGAAGAGGATTTATTGGAAAAATTTGCTGAATATGTTAAAAAAATTTCTCCTGATTTTCTAGTTGGTTATTTTAGTGATGGATTTGATATGGCTTATATAAAAGCAAGAGCTGAACAACACAAAATAAAACTTCCTTTGGGTTTGGATGGAAGTCAGCCTGTATTTCACAGAGGAGCTATTTTAACTTGTAGAATAGATGGAATTGTACATATCGATCTCCTTAAGTTTGTTGATACTGCATATTCTCAATATATGCAATCTGAAACACTTTCACTAAATGATGTTTCTTGGGAATTTTTAGGGGATAGAAAAAAGGGATTTGAATTTAAAGCTATTTCAAAAATGTCAGATGAAGACTGGAAAAATTATTTTATATACAATCTGCAAGATTCTGATTTAACATATCGCTTATTTTTCAAATTCTGGCCAGATATAAGGGAATTTTCAAGAGTTATGCAAGAGCCTGCATTTGATGTTTCAAGAAACGGAATGGCAAAAAATGTAGAGTCATATATTCTGCACAATCTTGAAAAATTCAATGAGATTCCTGAAAAAAGACCAATGCATGATGAAATAGGAGAGAGAAGAGGAAAAGAAAAATACGAGGGTGCTTTTGTTTTTCAGCCAATTCCCGGATTATATGAAGATATTGTAATCTTTGACTTTACAAGCAGTTATGGAAGTATCATAGTAACATATAATCTTTCAAAATCAACTCTTCTTGAAAAGCCAGAAAAAAATTCATACAATATAGAAGCTTTAGAGAAAAAAGTATATTTTTCAAAAAAATCAGGATTTTTTCCAGAAATGTTAAAAGAAATAATAATGCTAAGAAAAAAATACAAACAGGAATTAAAAAACAAAGAAGATGCAATTACAAAAGCAAGAAGTAATGCCTTTAAGCTACTGGCAAATTCAAGTTATGGTTATCAGGGATTTTTTGGAGCAAGATATTATTGCAGAGAAGCAGCTGCTGCCACTGCTGCTTTTGCAAGGCAGTCAATAAAAAATACAATAGAAAAAATAAATCAAGCAGGCTATAAAACAATATATTCAGATACAGACAGCATTGCATTTCTTATAAATAAAAAAACAAAACAGGAAACATTAAATTTTCTGAAAAAAGTAAATGAAGAACTTCCCGGAATAATGGAGCTTGAACTTGAGGATTTTTATAAAAGAGGAATATGGGTTACAAAAAGAACAGGAGAATTTGGAGCCAAAAAGAAATATGCTCTAATAAGTGAAAATAATAAACTGAAAATAAGAGGTTTTGAAACAGTAAGAAGAAACTGGTGCAAGCTTGCAAGAGAAACACAAAATAAAGTATTAAGGATGATTTTAAAGGACGGGAATGAAAAAAAAGCCCTATTATATGTAAAGGAAATCATTAAAAAAATTAAGGAAAGAAAAATTGAAAGAAAAGAAATTCTTATAAGGACGCAGTTAAGAAAAGCAATTTCAGAATATAAAGCAATCTCTCCCCATGTCATTGCAGCCAAAAAAATGGAAGAACAAAAGATACCAATAGATGAAGGAGCGCTTATAGAATATTTTATTGCAGAAACACGTGAAAAAAAGAAGTGTGTTCGGGAAAAAGTCAAGCTTGTTCATGAAAAAGGAGAGTATGATATAAAATATTATCTTGAGAGGCAGATTATTCCTGCTGTTGAAAATATATTGCAAGTTTTCAATGTGAATATAAATGAGATAATTCAGGGGAAAAAACAGACAAAATTAGGAGATTTTTGATGAAAACCCGTGAACTTATTCATGAATTAAAACATCATCTGCCGTTTACAGTAGTTGCAACTCTGATTGCGATTCTAACCTTTCTTCTTATTCAGTATTTAATCAAAATCTTTATTTCAGAAACACTTTTTGAAATATTCCATCCTCTTCATGTGATAGCTTCTTCGATAGTCACTGCAGGAATTTTTTACAGATATAGGCCTAAGGTTATTCCGGCGTTGTTGGTTGGAATAACAGGTTCAATAATTATTGGAAGTTTAAGCGATATAATTCTTCCGTGGCTGGGTGGAAATCTATTAAGTCTTAAAACAGGTTTTCATCTTCCGATAATTGAGACTCCATTTATTATTTTAGGTTCTGCTTTAATTGGTAGTTTTATTGGGGTAGCAAAAAAAGCAACTAAAATACCACATTTTATTCATATCTTTCTTTCTGTATTTGCAAGTTTGTTTTACTTAATGGCATTTAGTTTAAATTTTAATATTATTTATTTTGCAGAAGTCTTTGTTATAGTTTTAATAGCAGTCATTCTTCCTTGTTGTGTAAGTGACATATTATTCCCTTTCTTCTTTCTTGGAAAAAGAATAAAATCTTGTGATTGTAAAAAATGAAGATTCCAGAATTAAAACCATTACTTGCAGAAAGAATGAAAGAACTTCTTCCAGATAATGAAGATTTTAATTCATTTTTAGAAATACTAAAAAAACCCACTTTAAATTCAATTCGTTGCAATACTTTAAAAATTTCCTCTGAAAAATTAATAATTAGATTAGAATCTAAAGGATGGAAAATAAATCAGCCGTTTAAAGATTATCCTGAAATTTTAATAATTGAAGGAAAGTTTGATAATAATATAAATAAATTAAATGATAAAGAAGTTGATTCTCATACTAATAATAATTATCACTTTGCGAGCGATAGCGAGCGTAAATTACAAGAATTAGAACCGGGCGAGCTTGGCCGTTCTCTCGAGCATCTTTTAGGATATTATTATGTTCAAGAGATTGCAAGCATGCTTCCTGTTCTTGTTCTAGAGCCAAAGCCAAAT
>Ga0180008_1002050_pt1 | contig 11406 bp, 5 predicted proteins | sample MM_PW_MetaG_FD_121121 | JGI IMG/M metagenome (GOLD analysis project Ga0180008, IMG submission 121121) | Groundwater microbial communities from the Aspo Hard Rock Laboratory (HRL) deep subsurface site, Sweden - MM_PW_MetaG | ecosystem: Environmental > Aquatic > Deep subsurface > Groundwater... | reverse complement strand
TTACATTTGTGCTAAAAAATATGCTGTTTTTTGTAATTGTCAAGAAATACGCTCGAAACATAGGAAATATTGTATAGGTGGTTTGACGTGTATTGTAATTGGGTAAAGGGTTTGTGATTTTTAATTGATGCTAGGTACACCCACAATTCTACAGTGTAAAAGTTTGGTACATATGTAATTTCGACAGCTTGTTGGCGGAGTTGTTTGTGTACCTGGTACCCACGGAAGAGAAAAACACGGTAAGACTCACGCCTTACCGTGTTTATTTTTGTTTAAATTTTACTTCTTTCTTGAAGCATAAGGTAAAGCATTTTAGCAGCTTGTGCACGAGTTGTGTGTTCGAGTCGTCTAAATTCAGATCCTTTTGCTACTTCATACCCACTAATAATTCCTAGAGCATACGCTAATTCAACTTTTGCTTTCGTATATGAAGAAATTTCTTTTGCACCTTTGAATGCTGCAAAATTTTTTTAATGAAAGCAAATGCTTAAATTGTGTGCTTGCCCCAACATTTATTATAGAACCTAAAAAAAGAGTCCCAGTATGAATTCATACTGGGACTCTTAATTAATTGAGTTATTTATTGTACAGCAGGTTTTGTAATGTCTACGATACGACCTTCAACTTTTGGTTCTACTTTGTCTAACGTTTTGATGTAGTCGATGAAGCTTGTATAGTCGACAATACCTGGTTCAGATACACGACCTTCATTGTAAGCTTTCTTAAACACTTCATAACCATCTCCACCCTTTGCAGTGAAAGTATTTGTTGCTACGAAGTATTTAGTTCCATCTTCTAATGGAGCGAATGAATCTGCACCAGTTTTCACTTCAACTTTTGTTACACGGCTACCGGCAGCTTTAGAGCTATCGTACTCGAATTTCATACCAGCTACGTGTAAAAATGCACCGTTTTCTTTTGGAACTTGAGATACTGAATGCTCAAGAGCTGTTTTGATTTCAGCACCAGTTAATTCAAGGATTGCTAACGCATTACCGAAAGGCATCACTTTTAATACGTCACCAACCGTAATGTCACCCGGTTCGATTGAAGCACGAATTCCTCCACCATTTTGAAGAGCGATGACCGTTTTATCATTAACCGTTTTTGCTTTAGCTAACATAGCATCGGTCATTAAGTTTCCAAGGTTTGTTTCGCTGAAACGAACGCTTGATTTATTGTCAGTGTCAGCTGCGCGTTTACCATCTAATAATACGTCTGTTGAAACACCTGTTGATTGTGTTTTAATTTTCTCAACTTCAGCTTTAAATGGAGCTAAAAGTTTTGCCGCACCTTCATCAATAGCATAAGCAGAAGTGTCAGTCTTTAATAATTCACCATTGAAAGTTGAAATTTCACCCCAAGGATTAAAGGTTACATCTAATGTTCCAAGGAATTTACTATATTCATTGGCTTGAACAAGAATTGTCGGAGCGTCATTTTCAAATGATACGAAAGGTTCAGCTAGTGCAGAATGAGTATGTCCACCAACAATGATATCGATTCCTTCTACTAATTTAGCCAATTCTTTATCATTATCGAAGTTTAAAGAATCATCGAATCCTATGTGACTTACAGCGATTATTTTATCAACACCTAAATCTTCAAATGCTTTTACTGAAGCTTTAGCAGAATCAATATAGTTTTTAAATTCTACAGATCCAACACTTGAAATTGATGGTGTTTCTTCAGTAGTTAAACCAAACACACCTACTTCATGTCCGTTTACGTTTAAGATGACACCATTGTAGATGTGACCATCTTTGTAGTTAGAAGCATACGTTTTTGATTGAAGACCAGCAAATAATGGATCTTTGCTGAAATCAACATTAGATGAAATCAATGGGAAGTTTGCAGCTTTAATAAATTCAGTTAAAGATTTATGTCCTTCTGCTGAACTGCCTAGGTCGAATTCATGATTACCAAACGTCATGGCATCATATCCAAGATAGTTCATCATTGCCACGTCAGCTTGTCCTTCAAATGCGTTAAAGTATAAGTCACCAGAGAATACATCTCCAGCATCTAGTAAAATGTTATTTTCATGTTGAGCACGTAAAGTTTTAATTGCAGACGCACGATATACTGACTGATCTAAATATCCGTGAGTATCATTTGTGTGCATCACCATTAAATCCATATAGCCGAAATGTTCTTTTGCACGGTCAAGGAATAGTGCAAGTTGTCCTCGTGTCACGTTCGCATATGCATCAAATGTTTTTGCATCTTTACCTTTAGTAATTCCAGCATTCACCAAAGCATCAACATACTTTGCAAAGTTAGAATTAACATCAGTGAATTGTGATTTTGTAACATTATCATTTACTTTAAGCTCTGCTGCATTTGCTAATAATTTTGCTGTTTGGTTACGAGTTAGAGGTGCATCTGGGCTAAATGTAGTATCAGATGTTCCATCTAAAATTCCAAATTGAACAAGTGCATTAACTGCCCATGCTCCACGCGCGTTAACATCTTTAAATCCAGCGTCTTCGTAATCAGCTGTAGGATCTAAATTAAGAGCGCGTGCAATCATAACTGCTGCATCAACACGTTTTACAGAACTGTATGTACCAAATTCAGTTTCTGACATTCCATCTGTAATACCGTTTGCTAGTAAGAAATCTACTGCATCAACATAGTTTGTACTAACATCTGAAAAATTCACTTCTTCTGCGGATGCTGCTGGTACAAATGCCGCTGCTACCGCTACAGCTGTAATACCTGAAGCTAGGAACTTTTTGTTCTTCAACATTCATTTTCCCCCTTGTTTAAAGGTCAATCATTTCATTTGACCTCTATTATCTATTACTTTATCAAAGATTTGCCAATTGGAAAAGGTAGTTTACAAAATCTTTAGAAAGTAATTTGTAACCGGTTTCATTTGTCGGTATTAGGTACACAAAAAATCACGTTTGTTTAAACAAACGTGATTTTTTGTGTAATTGAAAGTATCTAATTAAATAGATAATGAATAGAGCTAAGAAAGCTCCAAAAGTATCTAAAAATACATCTTGGATTGAAGGTGTTCTGCCACCTGTTAATGATTGATGATACTCATCAATTGCCGCAATGCCAACTGTAATGATAAAAGACAGTAAATAGCGTTTAGTAATAATGAAAATGCTAACTGCTACTACTCCAAATGTTACAATATGTGCACTTTTACGAATAAGGAATTCAATAAACTGATAATATCCTCTTTCTTCTATTGATACTATCTGCCCCCAATAAGAGATTTGTAAACTCGCCAATACTCCGTTAAATGGTTTTTCTGGTAACCATCTTTTTAAATCTGGAATGAGCGATTGCTCCTCATATGTTTGTCCTGATGAGTAGAATATGGCAATAAGAATTAAAATAAATAAAATGTATTTTTTCATAGTTCTTATTTTACCATAGAATGGATATTCGTGTGAGGAAACAGGTACACAACAAAACGTGAAAAAGTGATTGGTTTTACTTTCATTAATTGTTTGTGTACCAGGTACACAAACAATTAAGAAATAATTTAAACACAATTCAATTATTTACTTGAGAACATATGGACCCAATAAATGCGACCTTGAGAATTTTTCGTAATTCCCGCTCCAATATTTGTGTAGGATTTGTTTAAAATATTTGCTTTGTGGCCTGGTGAATTCATCCAAGCTTTAACTACTTCTTCAGGTGTTTGTTGTCCAAAAGCAATGTTTTCACCGAAGCTTCGATATGGGTAACCGAAGTGTTCCGCCATGTCCCATGGATCACCATAAGTCGGTGATTTATGTGCGAAGTATTCGTTTTTATTCATGTCTTCAGCTTTGATAGTTGCGATTTTAGATAGAGGAGCATCAACTACTAATGAAGGTAGCCCTACTTTAGCTCTTTCCAAGTTAACAAGTCTTGCCGTTTGTTTCGCGGTTTCATTAACTGCAGTGACTGAGCTGTCCATATAGGTTTTATTGACAGCATCGTACTTAATGACTCCGGTATTTCGTTTTTGGTCAAATAGAATTGCACGATCTAAGAATACGGCCATTTGAGCACGCGTTACTTCCATTGCTGGTTTATAGTGAATAGGTGAATATCCTGTGGAAATTCCTACTTCAGCAATTGTGATTATAAAAGGGTGATCCCATCCATTTGGTGAGACGTCTTTAAATGACAATTCGTGATTGTTATCTACTATAATACGGAAACTTTTGGTCAAAATCTTAGACATTTCAGCCCGTGTTAGCGGGTTATTTGGATTGAATTTAGTTACATTAGAGAAAATGCCTTTTTCAGTAAGAGCGGCAATTTCTTTGTACGCCCAATGTGAAGTTGGGACATCTTTAAATGATGGTTTAAAGTTGGTTGTTAAAGGAGTTTTAATGGCGTGTGCTACAATTTTTGCAGCTTGTGCACGAGTGACTTGAGTTTCTGGTTTGTAGGAATTGTCAGAGAATCCATCAATAATATTATCATTTGTCAGTTTCGTAATTGATTGATACGCCCAATGAGTAGTCGGGACATCTTTAAATCCAGCTGCTAGCGTTTGTTGGGGTGTTACCATGACGAGACAAAGTGCAACTACTATTAACCATTTTAGGTGTTTCATGGTTTCACTTCCTTTCTACGTTTCTCATATGATAGCAAAATGTGGATAAATTGAAATGAGGATTTTGTTGTGGGGATATTTTCCTGTGATAAGAATCTTTTTATTCGTACATGATTTAAATTTACATATATTTAATTATTGAAAACTCATTCGAAGTAAAAAACCTCCATCAACTAAGTGCTGATGGAGGCAATCATTTATTCTGTTATACCTTTAAAATTAATTAAAGAATATGCTATTGGTCCCGAACCGTAAATATCATAATAATTCACAGTAAGAGGATAAAGAGTTTCCTCTGTAGGTAAAGAACTTTCATTCCAAGTATCTGTTCCATTTCCAATAATAAGAGTTACTTCGTTTGAAATGTTTTCATCTTGAATAAAATATTCATCAAAACCACCAAATTGAATTCTTCCGTCTACGATTTCAAAATTAGTTACTTCCATATTTGGCTCTACCGGTAGATTTGTTGTTTTATCAGTCATACTCAAGATTACTTTCATGTCACTTGAATCAATTATATTATCATTTGCATAAGTTCCAAGAACGCTTCCATCAAATTCAAGCGACTGTGCTTCTTGAAAATTCATTGTAATATTTAGTTGATCACTTGACTCATCGATTGTTTGTGTACCTAAATCAACTGGTATTTCTTCTAGATTATCAATAACTGTAAAATTATTAAACTGGCTAAACTCTATAACTTCTTCATCATTTACTAATTCAAATGAAATTCTGTATTCCCCTTCGATATCATAACTACTATCTACCGAGAAATCATTAGACAGATTTTCACCTAATTCTGCAATTGATCCGCTTGCAATTTCCACGACTCCTTGATCATTCGTTACTCCGATAAATGTAGTATCTGAATAAATGTACATTTCCTTGTTAGCAACAGGTGTAGAACCCGTATCTTCATTAGAAAATTTTTCTATTCTTGCATTTAAAGTGAATATTTGACTAGAATCATATTCTTCACTGTTTGCAAAATAGCTTGCATCAAAGACTCCCCTTGCCCATACATACTCATTAAATCCAAACGTATTATTTTCATTCATGAAAGGATACATTCCGAGTGGACCATTATAATAAATCACATCTGAATCATCCGGATTTAAATTCTTAACAAGGTCATTAATCTTTGTAATTTCAGATACAATATCCACTGTCGTTGAAGCTTCATTATCAAATACAACTTGTGCTGATTCCAAAAGAACACTAAGTGTTTGCTTATTCTCATCAGTAATATTTTCAAAAGTCATCAACTCTTCTGCAACTTGAATTATAGCCTCTAAACTTCCTTTTGGATTAATTAACCACTGTTCATTATCTGCAAGAATGTTCAATTCATTTACGACAATTGTTTCCCCTCCATCAGAAACCTGTAATTCAAACACTCCCCAATATCTTGCATCTTCAGTATTAGTAGGTATTGTAAATGTATGATTTGCTTCAGTTGAATTACCATTGAAAATTTGCACTTTAGCATCTGATTCAGAAAGAGGATTCTCCCCCGAGAAATTATGAATAAAGAACACGTATCTACCATCTTGCCATTCTCTGATAGTTGTTGTTTCTGGCCCAAAGTAATCTGTGTCATCCCAGTCTAAATCTACGTATTCTGTATCAATAATCGAGTCATTATTTAAGTCTTCTCCATGAATACGATCAGCATAAAAAACGTGGAAGTTTGAAGTAGCAAGATGGGAATCCAGATCGCTTTCCATTCCATTCCATGTAAGCATGATTTTCATTTCATTTGAAGAAGCTGCTCTAATAGCTGTTTCATTAACACCTGTTGTAAAGGAATCGTCTACAACAGTCCCCAAAATATTAGTGTTTAAATATCCAGCACCTGAAATAACACCTTCATATACACCTGGTTCGATAGAAATAGAATAATAACCATTACGATCAGTAGTTGCTCTTAAACCATTTTCTTCGAAAGTAACGTTTAGGTTTGCGATACCACGACCGTACGTATCAGTAATTCTTCCGCTTAATCCTGTAGATACAATAAAAGTTGCAACTTTTGATTCCCCAATAACTTTACGGTCATCGGTATTTTCACCTACTGTAGCTTCGGCTTCTATAGGAGATATTGTAATCTCTACCGTTTTTCCACTATTTTCAGGCGTAATTGAAATTGGGTCGAAAGTAAACATTCTTCTCGTTGGTAAATATTCTAAGTTATTCAATTCAATAGGTTGCCCATCTATAGTAGCAGTAACTAAAAAGTCATTTGAAGTTAGATCTACTTTTGGATCAGCTAAGTCAACACGAAGATAAGACATTGTCGCTTCAACATCTTCAATCGATGTTTGCTCAACATTAGAATAACTTTCTTCAATAACAGTTTCTCCAATAGTAATTGATGCACCATCTATATCTAATACCACTGATTGTGGCGATTGCTCTACCGTTGATCCACTTGCAGTACCAGTTACTGTTAAATTTCGAATTGCACCTGTCCCTAAAACTGTTGTTAATGCAGATAATACTAAGTCATTTAATGTTGTTTCCGAGGTTAATACAACTTGTACATTATTTGCTCTTGAATTAACCGTTTCAAATGAACCTTCTAAAACAACCATTCCAGTACTATTTTGAACTGCTTCAGTAATTTCGACATTAGTGAATCCTACTGCATCTCCGGTCATACCTTCTTCATCTAATTTAGCTCCTGATTCAAGAAGAACTTGTTGAACTTGAGTAGTACCTTGAGCTACAACACGAACAGAACCGTTGTTTTTATTGACAATGACTGTTAATAACACCGAATCTATAAAGTATACGCTGTTTTCTCCTCCACCTTGAACAACAGTTTCACCTTCAACCGTTACGTTCGTGAAAGATGCATCACCATTACCAACTGATGCTGCAATTACTAAGTTACCTTTTATAATTGCATTATCCAGATTGACATCTGCACTTGAAACGATGACGTCGCCTTCATATACTTTAATCATTTCTGGTGTACCACCATAAGTTCCTGCCGCTGATAATTCAACTTGGTTTGCAGAATAATTAACTTGGAGTTTACTACTCTCAATCTCTCCAGGATTTTGAACCGTTACCCAAATGCTTCCTTCGTCAGAACCTATTAAACTTGCAATATCCAACTCTAGTGATGGACCCACTGCTAATCCTTGAGCGTTTGAAGTTGTTGCGGAAGCAGAATTATATACTTTTACGATTGATCCATTTGATAAACCGGTTACTACTAATTTCTTCAAGGAAGCATTTAATGATACTTTTTCTAAAGACAATTGTGATTGAACAGGACTCGGATTTGAAGGCGTTGGAGAAGTACTCCCTCCATCAGTTGTAGGTGGATTAATAATACCCTTTACATCTTCATAATTAGATATAATATCTTCAAGTTGGCTATTTGTCGGTATTGTTAACTTTTCTACTGCTTTTAAACCTACTAATTTAATTTGTTGTGTTCCTTTAAATTCTAATTCCTTAACTCTTGTATTTAGATCCAATTGGGTTACTTTATCAGAAAGGATAACCTTATTTAACAATTTGTCGGTATCACTATATATCTTTGAATTATTATTAATAAGTACATCACCAAGTGTAGTAGTTCCTAATAATTCAACACGGACATCTAATTTATTTACTTCGACATTTTTTAATGTAGCATCCTTAAATACAACCGTATTGTCATCTCCGCCGGAAATAACGGTTTTACCCATTACCGTAATGCCATCTGAGTAAAAATCATTTTGTACCTTCGAATCAACAACTAAGTTTCCATTAACTGTTCCATTTTTTAACGTAACATAGTCGCCTTCAATAACTAAATCACTTTCCAAGGAAATTCCTGTCAAATCAAGAACTATATTTTTATCAAATTCAGCTTTATCAGCTTTAACGCCTGAAGAAACCACTGTTAAAGATTTAATTGAAAGTAATTTACCGTCTTTCTCAGTAAATTCTACTTTAGCACCTTTTAATGCATCAGCATTAGATTCTTTAAATAAACCACTTAGACTACTATCAAAAATATATTCCTTATTTCCAATAGTTACTTCTTTAGTTGTAAATGAAGTAATAGAATTTGAATTCAATTCTAATGATCTATGTAGAAAAACGCTAAACGTAACACGGCTCACAGAATCTTTTGGTTTAAATTCTCCATCTTGAAACCCTAAAGTTATCCCATTTTGGTATAAAGTTTCGATGTCAGCTTTATGAGCTTTCGAAGCTTTTGACAAGTCTGTTAATTCAACCTTGATGTCCGTTTTACTTTTTAAATTAAATGATCTAACCAAAATCGAAGCCATTTGTTCACGTGTTAGATCTTCGTTGTATCCAAATTTTTCGTCAGAATAACCTTTAATTATATTTGCATCGTAAGCAGCATCTAGATAGCCCATCCAAGGTGAAGATGCTCTGACGTCTTTATAACTAGGAAGTTTATTATCTCCTTTTACATCAAGTGCATTTACTAATAACTTGGCCGCTTGTTCACGCGTAACATTTTGACCCGGTTTAAAAGAACCATTATTATAACCATCAATAATTGAAGCACCTTTTAATGACATAACCTCTTTATATCCAAAGTTTGTCGATGTTAAATCTGTAAAACCATTCACATTTTCAGCTGCTAATACAGGTGTGATTGCACTTGCTACTAATGTTATTGCTGCTGTAGTACTAACAAACTTTTTAAAAGAACTATTTTTATTCAATATTACTCCACCTTTTACGATTTTTATCCTACATTCTTTATCATAATTTAGGAGAACGTGTAGTACAATAGATTTATTTGTCGTATTCTGTCGAATAGGTATATTTATTTATATTTTATAAAAAAATTGTGTTTGCAAAAGGTGTCAGATAGATAAACACTCTTTTTTGTTTAAAGCTTTCATGAAGTTTGTTTGTCTAACTCTCATTCAAAATTTAGATTGTAAGTTATCATATTATTTGATAAATTCATGGAAAGGAGATGATTTTTATATTTTATAAGCGGTACAAGCCAGTCAATATTGATGCGCTAAGTCGGTTGAAAAAACGATTACATGAGTGGCATCCTATGTATGAGAAAGTTAGTATGGACCTTTATAATTATATGGCTGGATTTTGTGGCGAGGAACGAGTTGATCAAGTGCTGCGAGGAGTCGCTTTTGGTGAACCTTACGCTGTCTTACCGAATCTACATTTACATGACCCCATTATTGCAAGCACCCAAATTGATGTCTTAATTGGAACTGGCAAATATTTCTTGATTTTAGAAGTTAAGAATTGGACAGGTTCACTGGATTTTAAGGACTCCCCTCGACTAGTGATTCAAACTACCTCAACTTATACAAAATCACATGATTGTCCTTGCGTTCAAGCTGAAACGATTCGAGATCGATTGGTTCGCTGGCTAAAGAGAAATGATATCGAAATTCCAGTTCTTCACGCAGTGATTTTCCCATATGCATCCACAATTATTAACAAATCATCCTTCATCAATAATGTTCATGTTGCTAGTGAGCTACCGATTTTATTGAAGAAATACGAAAACCTCCCTTCGTTAATAGCAGAAGATTTATTTCATTCCACCATAACCTCTTTATGGTCAGAAAACACCCCCTTTACGCTCAATCCCTTATGCTCCAAATATTCTATACTTCCAAGTGATTTAAAGAACGGCTTATTTTGTTCAACTTGCGACTTTCATTTATTAAAAAAATCTAGTCGCAGCTATTATTGCCCGAATTGCATGACCATGCCGAGCAATCCGTTTGCTGATGCCATGACGGATTGGTTCTTTCTTGTTGGCCCAAGCATTTCGAATCGGGAATTAAAAGCATTTACTAATACGACGACTTCGTATATTGTTGGATATTTTATGAAATCATCTGGATATAAAAAGAAAGGTAAAACTAGGGATAGTTTATATTTCAATGAGTTAGTATGTAAATAAAAAAACAAGCAATTACAATGAAATCACATTGTAATTGCTTGTTTAAAATATGTTTCTTTTATTAACCTGACATAGCTAAAACAAAAAGCGACCATAACGAAACGAGTCCACCAACAATAATTGTTAACATCACATAAACAAAGAAATTTTTCTTTTGTAATGTCTCATTCTTTTTGAAAATGTATGCTATTACAACCGTAACTACATACAGCAACCAGCTACTCAAGGTTACGATAAATAAACTACTAAAAGGAGAAATACTGTCTATCTTCCGCGACAATAAACCTGAAATATCTTGTGTATAAGCACCCAAGACCGTCGCAAGAATTAAACAAAAGAGTAAGATTATATTATTTTTAATGATCTAAACCACACCCTATTCAAATTTCCACCTTTGATTTATATAAAGCATTACTCATCTTTATCCTTTTTGCCTTTATTAGATTTATCTTCTTTATCCTTGCCTTTTTGTGAATCAGATTTCTCTTCTTGTTTTGATTTATCTTCTTTTTCTTTTGCTTCAGCCTTTGCTTTTGCTTCTTCAGCTTTTTTAGCATCATTTTGACGCTTTTCTTCAGCTTTTGCTTTAGCTTGTTCTGCTTTTTGTGCAGCTTTTTCTTTCGCTTCAGCTGCTTTTACTTCAGCTTTCTTTGCAGCTTCTTGACGCTTAGCTTCAGCCTTTGCTTTAGCTTCTTCTGCTTTTTTAGCATCTACTTTTTTTGTCTCTGATTTAGTAGCGGTTGTTTTTGGTTCAACTGTTTTTGCAACTGCAGATACAGCGGCAATAGGTTCTACAGTAGATTCAGTGTCAACTTCTGTCGTTTCTGTTGATTCTTCAGTAGCAGTTTCTGTTTCTACTCCCTCTTCTTCTGTTTCAGTTGATTCCTCAGTCGTT
>Ga0180008_1002049_pt1 | contig 11408 bp, 14 predicted proteins | sample MM_PW_MetaG_FD_121121 | JGI IMG/M metagenome (GOLD analysis project Ga0180008, IMG submission 121121) | Groundwater microbial communities from the Aspo Hard Rock Laboratory (HRL) deep subsurface site, Sweden - MM_PW_MetaG | ecosystem: Environmental > Aquatic > Deep subsurface > Groundwater... | reverse complement strand
GGCATTTCAGGAAGAAGCATTCTTCCAATAGGCGTAGGATATATCAGTGATCTCAGAAAAGCCCTTAATGAAAGGGGTTACAACAAACCAATAATAGCTTGCGGCGGCATATCTACAGCTGACCATGTAAGAAACTACAAGTCGGTTGGTGCGGATTTTTTCGGTGTTGGCAGCGCCCTTGCAGGAATGAATACTGAAGAAATTGAAAAATATTTTTCATATCTTATGCGTGATTATCAAAAAGGCACGAACCGCGCAATGAAGCGTGTGAAAGCAGATGTTGGGATGTCTTATATTTCCTGCCATGTCGCGCAGAGAGGAGACCTGGCAGACGACCTTTTCATACTTGAGTTTGAGGAGGACATTCAAGTGAAGCCGGGGCAGTTTATTTTTGCCTGGCTGCCTGAAAAAGGGGAAAAGCCGTTTTCTGTACTGGATGATGAACCATTGACCTTGCTGATAGGCAAACGGGGATACTTCACTGAAACACTTTCCAAGCTGGAGCCAGGAGATAATTTATACATAAGGGGACCCTACGGCAGGCCATTGAATGTACATGGTAATGTCTTGAGAAGGGGACTATTTGGCAGACAACTGAAAGTACCTGGTGATATCTTGATGGTAGGAGGAGGCACAGGCATTGCTGCTTTGTATCTTCCTATGAAGAATAAGCATGAAGGCACGACAACAGCCTTGCTGGGAGCGAAAAGTAAAAAGCACTTACCGTTGTGGTATTTCGATCATAAGGATGTTAATCTTGAAGTGGCAACAGAAGACGGTTCTTATGGACACAAGGGACTTGTAACTGACCTTCTTGAAAAAGCTCTTGAATCAGGAAAATTTGATTATTGTGTTAACTGCGGCTCCGAGGCAATGACAAACGCCGTGCTTGAAATAGAACTAAGATACCTAAAACCAGAAGAGATCTTTTCTTCAATCGATTACCCAACGCATTGTGGTGTTGGTTTATGCGGCAGCTGCGCAACAAAAAGTGGCTACAGAAGCTGTGTTGACGGGCCGTTTATGAACAAATAATCTTCTATCCCTTCTAATTGACAGATTAAACAAAAAAGCCAGGCTTGTGCCCAGCTTGATGTTTTCGATTGATGTTTTGGTGGTTATGCTAACCTAGCAGTTTGAATTTCTTCAAACGTATCATCCGCAGCTTTAACAGGATTTTTGGCATCGGTAATAGGTCGTCCGATAACCAGATAATTGGCTCCTAACTTGATCGCTTCAGCGGGAGTCATTACCATTTTCTGATCATCAGAAGCATCCTGGAACCATTTGGGCCGAATACCTGGAACCACTTTTATCAGATCCTTAAGATGATCATACTCGCTGAGCATCTCAAGTTCATGGGCACTACAAACTATGCCATGAACCCCCGCTTCTGATGCCCAACCAGCAAATTTGGTAACTATAGCGTCTCTTTCGTCGCCGTAGATACCGACACACTGCTCATCATTTAAATTAGTGAGAACAGTTACAGCAAGTATCTTTGTATCGGTTCCTTCGACTCCTTCAAGAGCAGCTTTCATCATCGGTATTCCACCAGATGCATGAACTGTGATGAAACCTGGTTTTCGTGCAGAAATAACTCTTGCACGATTTCTCACAGTCTTCTCGATATCAAGAAGTTTAGGATCGGCAAACACCAAACCGAATTCACTAAAACTTTTGATGATTGATGGATCATTATCGAGTGCGTCATTCAGCTTGAATCCACCAACATGACCAGCAAGCTCATTTCTCAATTCCATGATGCGCTCACCAGCCATACCATCCATTGCAACAAAAATCGGATTGAAATCTTCTTTCATTTTTCACCTCTTCTCAGATAATAATTGTGATTACTGATTGTTCATCGCCAGCGTAAGTCTTTCCCATTCTTTCTTCGCGTCCCAAACTATGTTACCTTTTTGCATATCCTCGGCGACTTCAGGATCTTCCTGTTTGTACTGCGAAGTGGGTATATCCATGAGTGATATGACAGGAATACCGTTCCATTCGGTCTGTCCGGACCTGTTAAGTTCGCATGCTATTGCAACAACGTTGGCGCCAAACATTTGAACAATTTCAAATATTTGTTCTGTTGTTGAAAAGTTGTTGCAGACGTCCTCAACAATTGTCACGAAAGAGTTTGAAGTTAATTCATGTCGCTTCATGATAAGAATGGTTTTATCACGACCACCATCCTTTCCGAGTTCAATCACTTTCTTTTCAGCGAAAACGAATCTACAATCCAACGCAGAAGCAAGCTGGTAAGCGAAAGTGTAACCCCCTAAAGGTGCACCAAGCACGGTGTCGGTCCCTCTAGGCATTTTTGCAAGCAGCTTATCGGCAAACACCCTGAGAACCGGTGGATGCTCTTCAACCTTTGCGAGATTATAATAAACATCTCCCACAAACCGTTTTCTTTCACTGTTTGATGTATCATACGTACCCGCATACGCGACTAATGGACCGAGTCGCTTTCCTTCTTCATCTTTTGGGCACTCATAATAGCCGCCGCAATTTTTAAGAGTCAGAAGATCATTATCTGGGACTATAAGACATTGAAACTTTGACACTTTGTTAACCTCCTATAAAAATATTTCTACACAAAAATCGTTTGCAAGCTCTGATGCGACAGCAAAAACGGTGACGACCACATAAGATTAGACTTATGCACCTTCGATAATTTTATGTAGATTGTAAAAATGATTCTAAGAATTAATTAAAGCTTAAGAATTAATACTGATCAGTTGAATCTACTTCCTAAATCTTTTCCAAGAAATCTTTACATCAGAAGCCTTTATTGTCTTTCTTTCTGCGTGTCTTGCTAGGTCGAATGAGTCTCTTGCAATTTCACCTGAGATCTCTTCCATGACGTCTGTGAATGCTTCTACAGACTCCTTAGAAACTCTTATATTTGGACCGGATTCCTTCAAAACCCTTTCAAAGGGTGCCAGAGGCAATTTTGTCTTTCTTTTCATGTAAAAAACACCTTAACCTCTTTTTTGTTGGTTAAATGGATTTATAAGCTTTTTCGTGCTGACTTCACGCTCAACTCACATTTATATAGCAGGAATTCAAATTTATTGTATATAACTCAAGGGAGGAGTTCAAATGGTAACAGCTTATTGTGTTAAGTGCAAAGCAAAACGTGAAATTAAGGATCCAACAAAAATAATAATGAAGAATGGAAAACCAGCAACAAAGGGTACTTGCCCAAAATGTGGAACAAAAGTATTCAGAATTGGTGGATAAGTTCTTAGCTTATCCTTTATTCTTATTTTTTAATATTTTTAGTCTTATTCAATTTTAGGTTTATTTTATTCAAAACCAATAGCAATATAACTAACGATCTTGTTGAAGTCTTTAGTAACTTGACCAGAATTTGATCTGTGAATAATTTCTGCATGCAGTCCTAATTCTTTAGCAACAACTATAGCGACTCCTATAGGACCATAACCGCATATAGATGCATCTGTTTCTTGGAGTGTTTCAAAGAAACCGTAAAGGTCCAGGTCCTCTATTCTTTCAATAGCTTTGTTGTCCTTTTCCTCTGCTTCTTTTTCGCTTAGATAGTGTGAAAAGTCAGAGCTTATGATAAGTGATAAGTCTTCTTCTTTCATTATTTTAGCTATAGTTTTACCAAGCTCTTCGCACCTTGCTGCAAACTCCTTGGTGCATTCACTCATGATAGAGATTGGTACAAATGTGAACTCTTTGTTCAAGAATTGTAAAAATGGAAGCTGTACTTCTATTGAATGCTCTCTCATGTGAGCTTCATGATCTTCTTTCAAAAGACCACAAGAAGATAATAGTTTTTCTGCTAATTTCTTATTTGTTTCAACTCTTCCAAGAGGCGTATCCCAAACGCCGCCAGAAGGCATAATCGCAAAGGTCTCTCCAAGACCTGTATGGTTTGGGCCTAATATAATATAGGATTTTGCAGGCTTCAGTGAAGACACAGCATATGCAGCTGTCCTGCCAGAATAGACATAACCAGCATGCGGTGAAACAATAATTCTGCATTCTTTTTCAATGCCTTTAGTTTGGCTGAAAAAATCATTTAATTGATGCTCCAGTTCTGAAGAGTTCAGCGAATAGAAATTGCCAGCGTAAATAGCTGGACGCACGTATTTTTCTGCCATGTTCTTAATTTAGGTGTTGTTTTTAAAAAGCGACAGTACAATGCTAGAACATGACCAGGATTTATCATGTAAAGGAATTGCCATCGTTTAAACTTGAATATGAAAAAATAGAACTAGATATTCATAGCATAACCAATCCTGAACAGCTAAAAATAGCAGCAAACAATTCAGAAAAGGCACTTGAAAAAATATTTTCAAAAAATCACAAAAGGATGATGAAAAAAGTCTATGGCGGTCTTTATCCTAGTGCATTAGAAAAAGCCATTAAAACGCTTTATGATTTAGAAGTAGATATAATCGAAGATAAAAAACAGCGCTTTAGATTAAAAGTGCCTGAAATAGATATGTGTGTTGAAGGCATATCCTTTTATCATGAAAAAGTGCCTGGCACTACGTATAGATATGGAGAAAGCTTAAAGCAAGCAGCTGATTATTTAGCATTTAAAACATTCGGAAACGAGTTAAAGGCTACTTATGGAGATGGAACTAAAGAATATAGATGGGCTTTTAAAACAGTTAATCAAAAAATAGTAAATGCATCTAAACGCTATTTGGATAATTCTAAGCTAGAAAAAGAAATGCCGAAACAAGCACATTTAGAATTGGTGTTTTCCGATGATTAAAATAGTTAAAATAAATTGGATTTGTAGCCAGAATCCTCTCTCATCTTATCGATTTTATTGAAATGAGCAAGTTCGTCTATGCGAACTGCGCTTGGATCGAACCAATCGATTTCATCTATGGATTCTGTTTTTATCTTCATAATGAAATTTAGAATAAGGCTTTATAAGCTTTTCTTCCGTTGAAACGAGTAAAAAGAGTGGAAATTAAACACCTGTAGAGAACTGGCTTTTTATCTTAACTACAACGACTGCGCCGATAATGATCAATGCTGATCCTATCATCTGCAATAATGGGAATGGTTCGCCGAACCAGTAGATGCCAAGGAACAGAGAGATGACAGGCGCTAATAGAAGTATTGCAGCTGCTTTGGATACGTTAATATATTTGATACTTGCGTACCAGAACAGCACATATCCGAATAGTATTCCTGTTGATATGAGCATGTTCGTTATTTGTATTGCGGATAGTGAAAGTAGGATGTCAAACTTTCCGAGGAGTATGATAATTCCGAATAATAGCAATCCTCCGAAGAACATCCTTGCAAATGAAACAATGAAATTGGTTTCGCCTTTTATCATGGTTCTCTTTGCTATAGTGCTTTCAAGTGCCCAAAGTATTGTAGCACCAATTATGAGTATGTCGCCGAAGCCTGGATTTAACCAGAAAGCTGCTGGTTCAATTGTTGCAGAGAATATCAGATACGCTCCTACTAACATGACTAAAAGAGCAATGCCTTGTTTTCTTGGTATTTTCTCTTTCAAGAAGAGAACTGCGAATACAGCAATAAAGACTGGAAGCAGTTTATGCAGAAAAGCTGCTCTTCCTGCTGTTGTTAAACCAAGACCTGTAAAGAAGAATAAAAAGGCTAAACCACCACCAATAAAACCTATGAACAGAAGCGGTTTCCATGAAACTTTCTTGAAGCTCTTCGTAGAAAAATTACCTTGAACGAATGAAATGAACAAGAACACTAAACCAATTATCAGCGCTCTAACAGCAGTGAAGACTGTTGGATCTATACCAACTACAAATATCTTGTTTATTGGTATGGCAAAACCGCTTATGACTGCGGTTATCAGTGCTAGAATTGTACCAATTAGTTCTTTATTGTGATTTTTAGAAACTGGTTTTTTGGCCATTAAATATAATTAGCTCTTATGGTTAATATCTTTTGAATTGTTAGTTTTGTGATTCAGAATTTTCCACACCGAATGCGACGTATCTATTCTTATTAGGTTTTAAAATTCGCTTTAATGATTTATTTATATCCTCGATTGTTTTTTCTGGTGAATCTGTTTCTATTAGAATTTTGAAAGCACAAAGTACTGGATCATCTAATTTTGGATCTCTATAATTTTTTAATCCGCCAGTTTCGATCATTATTCGAGAATCTAAAAACATCTGTTCAAGTTCCCAAACATCATAGCTATCAATTTTTGAATCTAGACCTGGATATGCTTCTCTTATTTTCTCAAGAGGTTTTTCATAATCGAACATAAAAATACTTAATTTAATGGTATAAAAAGCTTCGCTTGATGTCGCTTTTATTCAATATTTTCTATCAACTCCAGTTCATCCCCGTGAATAATATCGGCTATTTCATTACATTGGGGGCACTTAATGAAGTGAACATGCTCTATTATAGCTACTGTGCCTTCAAAACCGCACTTAGGGCACTTTACCTCGATAGGAATAGATTCTATCTCCAATTTCACGTTCTCCAAGCTTGTACCGCGCACCTGCAAATCATATATTTCCTTGAAGGTTTTCGGGTTGGCTACCATTAATCCTAGTTTTAGTTTTGCCTTCTTTGCACCGCTTTGTTCGAGCTGTTCTACAACGAATTGGACAGATTTTTGTTCATGCATGTGCATCAACTCCTTCAACTGTTTTATATTTGTACATATCTTTCCATTCTGCTAAAAGTTCTTGAGCAATCTTATCTGATATCTTCTGTACAACTATGTTTCGCTGGCATAGAACAAAGTCGCCTTTTTTTAATTTTATCGGACTCTTAACAAAATTACGTTCGCCTTGAAAGGCAACAACTGCTGCATCACCGTTAACTGCAACAACTTTCTTCGGACAAGCCATGCACATAATATATTATTAACTTTGAAAGATAAATAATATTCTATGCGAACAGTTATCTGTGGTATTGGTAACAAGATGAAAGGTGATGACGGTGTTGGCTCTACTATTGCCACAGAACTTGGAAAGGAAATAAAACATGAAGATATTATGATTCTAGACTGTGCCTCTGCACCTGAGAACTTTACAGGAAAAGTAAGCAAATTCAACCCTGATCATGTTGTTATAATTGATGCTGTTAAGATGGGTAGAGATCCTGGTTATGTTAACAGAGTTGAACCAGATAATATACATGGACTTCTTTTCTCAACGCACCAGGTACCTCTACGCATGCTGATAAAATACATACAGAAAGAATTGCCTAATACAAAGATATCTTTCATAGGCATCGAGCCAAAACATACAAACTTCGGCGCAGACATGAGTGAAGAGGTTACCCAAGCAATGGATGAACTGAAAACAAGCCTTTTGGGTTTTTTGAAAGGATTGTAGAATTAACCTTTCCATTTGAAGTCTTTTTTTGCCTTGGCCATATCGAAAACTCGTGTCAAAAAAATGGCGTCTTTCTTTGGCATTAAATGACAGGTCTCTTCGCATTGCTGGCAGAACAAGCATTTGCCTAGATCAACTTCCCATGTCCTCTTTTTTGCATCGACTGTTATTGCTCCTGACGGACAATATTTTGCACATAGACCGCAGTATATACAGCGCTCTGGTATGTGTATGTGGCGTCCTCTGAATCCTTTAGGAATTCTTGCAGGCTCTTCAGGAAACTTACGTGTATTTCCTTTCCTAAGAATGTTTTTTAGTGCTTCACCGAGTAGCCTCATAGGAACAACAACCTCACTAAGTCTATAAGAGCAATGAACCCGAAGATCCAGCAGAACTTTAAGACGTGATCAATTCTGAGCCTTACCATCAAAACTCTTGAAAGAACGACGAATAGCAATATGATTAGACTCTTTAACAAGAATCCTAATATGCCGCCAGAACCGCCATAGAACATTGCAACTCCTAAAGCGATTAGAACAAACAACTTTAACATATGTGTCGCATCAATCATTGCAAGGCGTGTTCCAGTATATTCTGTTGAATAGCCTGAAACAATTTCCTGATGCGCTTCAGGAACATGGAATGGTGGTATCTCTGCTTTTGCTAAGATTGATATGAAATACGCTATACCAGCTAATGGGTAGAAGTGTAGTACCCATCCATATTGCAACTGGAAAAGATTAACAGCAAACGGCGAAAGCGTTGAAACAAATATTATTGGAACCAGCAAAGACACTATGAATGGGAATTCATATGCCAGCATCTGTGTAATGCCTCTTTTTGCACCGACAACACCAAAAGGGTTTGCTGATGCAAATCCTGCCATGTAAAGAGACAGAGATGCTAATGAAAGAAAGTAAACCAAGAGTATTATATCACCGCTGCCTAGAGCAGTTACACCAGCTATAGGTGTTATGAGACCTGCGATAGTTACAGAAGCTATTGCCACAAGTGGCCACAGAGTGAAACCTATTTTTGCCTGTATCGGAGTGATATCCTGCTTGCCTAAAAGCTTGATGAAATCAAGGAAGGGCTGCCAAATTGGAGGACCAACTCTGTTCTGCATCCTCGCTGCGAGCTTGCGCAGGATGCCTGCATAAAGGAAGGCTCCTACAAATAAGAAAAGAACTCCTGGGTACACCAGAATGCTGAAAAGCATTGGCAGAATTTGTTCTATCATCTCTCCAGATACCTCCTCAGTTCAGTCTCATTGAATACCTGTTTTTTCCCATCCTTCTGATCAACAACAGCTACTCTATCACAACAAGAGAAGCACGGATCGAATGATGCAACAATAACAGGCAAATCAGCTAACTGCGCACCTTTGAGGACGAGCGGGAGACCCTCAACCAGGTTAATGAAACTCGGTGTCCTGATGCGCATGCGTGCCGGTATATCAGTTCCATTGGATCGCGCATAGTATAGAAGCTCGCCACGCGGTGCTTCGCTAATAGAATAACCCTCAGCTGGTGGAACTGTTAAAGGTACCTTTGTTCTCAGGACACGCCTGTTCTTCTTCATATCTCTAAGATGAGTGAAGCATTGGTTTAGAATTTTAACACTTTGCTCTATTTCCAGTGCTTTGACAAGTATGCGTGCCCTAACATCACATTCATCGTTTGTTATAACATTCCATTTCAATCTGTCATAAATAGAATAAGGCATAGCCTTTCTGATATCATAATTCAATCCAGACGCCCTGGCAACAGGACCGATTAACGAAAAGCGGTTAACATCTCTTCTTTTCAAGTAACCTATCCTCTTCACTCTTCTTTGCAGCATTGTGTCATGTTTGAAGAGGCCGACATAATATTTTCCTTTGTCCCTCAGCTTGTCGCATGATTTAATTAGCGCAGGTATCATCTTGTCTGGTATGTCTCTTCTTGAGCCGCCTATTGTAGGCATTCCGTAGTTTACACGGTTGCCTGAAATCGACTCAAGCATGTTCATTACAATTTCCCTGTCTTTCCACGCGTACATGAAAGCTGTATCCAGTCCCATCTCATAGCCCATCACGCCTAAGAAAAGGAAGTGGCTATGCAGACGCTCTAACTCTAGAATAACAGTGCGTATGTATTCTGCTCTTTCAGGTGGTTTGATGCTTAGAAGATTTTCAATGGTTTGACAATAGGTTACAGAATGTATACCAGAACAATTGCCCACAACAAAACCTCCTTCTGGAATAAAATTATGTGTGCCTTTTATTGTAAGGTCATATACATGTTCATAAATATTATTGATTTCTTCAACCTCTTTTATAGGATCAACATAAAATCTATTTGACAGCATTTCATTCAAATCTTTGAAATCTTTCTCGTTCTTATCAACAAATTCTTCCATTTTTGCAAGATATTTTTTCATTCTCCATTTCATTACGTTCTTTTTTCCTCTTTCTATTTGACGTAAATCACTTACAGCCCCAATATCTTTTGGAGAAATATTGTATTTCTTTCTCAGTTTTCGAAGAAGAAATCCGGATTTTTTTGGTGCTAATTGAAAAATAGAAGTGAATGTTTCCTTTCTTTCTGGCTTTTTCATTTTTGATAATATTTTTACCTTTTTAGGATGGTTTGAACCAATCTCTTCTATAAATTTAAGCTGATCTTCTTTATTGGTTATAGAAATAGACCATCTCTGACCTTTCTTGAAGCCTTTGGATTCTGAAACAGAAAGAGAAGATGCTATTCCCACCCTTTTCAATAATAATCGCAACCTTTTTGCCATTAATACATCTGAAGTGTAGTAAATTATTTCATAATTTCTACAAGTGCCATCGCCATCAAAATACCCCCTCAAAAATGCTGCAATATGTTTTTCCGGCAGTTTGAATATTTCCTTTATGTCGTTTTTTCTGTTTTTAAGCGCATTAAGACCCAATCGCTGGGCAACAAAAGTTAATATAGGATTAGAAACCCTTATTGCAGGGACCGTGCTTCCCATTATAAACTTGTCTATTTTTTTATCTGGGAACATTTTTTTATGCAGATTTTCAACCTTTTTTATAAGAGCTTTTTCTTTATTCACAAAGGTTATCCTATGATTGAAATTTTTTCCTTTATTTCGCATGTTTCCGAAATAACCATCAGAAGCCAAAAGACCGAGTATATTCATCATTTCTTCAGTAACATATTTTTCTCTTAATTTTAAAGTAATTCCATGAGTTGATAATTCTTCTATATTTTCTGATGCATCTTCCCAATTCATATTTAAATGATTGCACAGTTTTTTGAATTCATGCACCCTTAATTCGGTTCTCATTCTCTGCAAACGCCAATGATTCAATCCTGTTTTCTTTGAGAATTTTTCTTTATTTCTATGTTCTTTGTTAATATTAGAAGATATTTTTTCAAAGAATTTTCTGTTTAAAACAATCTTAAAGTTGTCGGGAAGGCAATCTATTATTCTCAAAACTTTTCCTTCAATATGTATTTTTCTTGGAGAATAAACCCTGTCCCCTGGTCTGACGTGTTTGGAAAGAATCATCTCATTTCCCCTTTCAGTATCTACCATTATCGGATGATCACCAGTGAAGAGAAGCTCGTTTCCAGACGCTGTTTTAATTCTGAAAAGTTTATCTGGAGCTTTTATTTTCTGCACATGTGTTATGTTTTTATGTTTAACATGAGAACCATTCCATGAAATTGTTGAATCGCCTACTGCTGAAACAGAACTTATCGGATTAGGCTTTCCTGGAATTTTTTTATCTATAAAATCAGATAATTTTATTATTGAACCATCTTTCAAGATTATCTCATGGTTTCCTGGCATACAGATGCCGCAGATTCTTTCAGCAAGATAGATGTTTTGTATATAGTTGCGCCGCTGCATCAATTCCTCGATGCCTCGATGCATGTAACCTACGTTGATATCAACACCAACAATTGTTTCGCCATCAACATGAACCTGCATGTTTTCTGATTCAACATACATTGGATGCTGAGGACCAATCGGTAGTGTATAGCACTTCTTTTCTGTATTTTGAATTTTTTCAATTCTATC
>Ga0180008_1002048_pt1 | contig 11410 bp, 22 predicted proteins | sample MM_PW_MetaG_FD_121121 | JGI IMG/M metagenome (GOLD analysis project Ga0180008, IMG submission 121121) | Groundwater microbial communities from the Aspo Hard Rock Laboratory (HRL) deep subsurface site, Sweden - MM_PW_MetaG | ecosystem: Environmental > Aquatic > Deep subsurface > Groundwater... | reverse complement strand
TTCACGTTCGATCTTCTTGGGGCTGGTCTTCTGGCGACGGGACATTGGTAGGGTGCCCACCGGGGCGGGAGAGTGGGGATGGGACCCCGGTGGGCGGGAAGGAGAACGACAGCCGGCGCAGAATGTCTTGCGGTTTTTCGGTATTACTTGGTTTCGTCAGTGCCTGGACACAAGAAACCGCGCGTTTTCCGCATTCGCCGTTGTAGCCGTTTTTTTCGTTGACGCCGTGTTTTCCTGTGTTAGACTCATGACATGAAAGCCCTGTCAATCCGTCAACCATGGGCCGGGATGATCGCCGACGGCGTCAAAACCGTCGAGATCCGCTCGTGGCGCACCAACCACCGTGGGCCGCTTCTCGTCTGCGCCGGGAGCCGCCCCTACCGCGGGATGAAGTCCGCGGGCCCATTCGGTTGTGCGCTGTGCGTGGTCGATGTCATCGACTGCCGACCAGCGACCGCGGACGATGCCGAGCCGGCGGGTGCAGAACCGCCAGACGGTTCCTTCGCATGGGTGTTGTCCGCGCCGCGACCCGTCGACCAGACGCCCGTCAAAGGGCGGCTCGGCTTGTTCGACGTATGATCCTGCCCTCTTCAAGGGTGGTGTAGGTCAGGTAGGTCAGGCAATCCCCAACAACCTCCTCGCATCCCGTTCGGCCATCACCGGTCCTGCCCACTCGAAGATCGTACAGGGTCGATCCCCCATCCTCGCGTGCTCCTTCCCAGGCTTCCTCAGCGTCGATTTCCCGTTCGTCCTCGTTGAAGACCATCGGTCCCCGCCCCTTTCCGTCATGCGCCAATTGCTTGACTTGTCGTATGTCCTGACGTTGGCCGGATGCACGGGATACAGCCTGAGCCGTTTGCCTATCCCGGCATAAGCAGACCCAAGCGTGTCGTTGAGCACAGGCATGCATCCTATGCCCTGCCAGTCCGGCAATGTGACGCCCCTGGTCACGGCAATGATGTCCCGCACCTTCGGATGAGGACGATGGAGCGTGGCCGAAAACGCCGCCAGCCGTCCGTTCGCCCACAGCCCGAAGCATCGAGCCGCCCGGTGGAGCTTCGCGCTCATATAGTGATACGGTGCGAACATGGCCCACGCGGAGTAGGGTAGGCGCCCGATGACGCATTCGATTTCCGGGCGTCGTTGAAGACACCTCCGGGTGAACGACCGTGTCGCCATGTCGAGCACCCAATCGGGTTGAAGCCAATCGATCACGTCGTAGTGGCACGTGATCGCCACGAAGTGCCGCTTGTTCCGGCGCACGTACTTCTGCACGGCGTGGCTGCCTATCTGGGCCACCTGCCTGTCGACAACCGAGGTGAACTCGTCGACCACGACAGGATCGGGCAGCTCCAGCATCCTTCTCGCGAGATCCACGCGGAACCGCTCGCCGTTGCTGAGCACAGAGAACGGGCGCATCCAGGCCGGGATGGTGTTGAACCCCACGGCCGAGCACACGCGGGATATGTCGTCCATCGACAACCCCTTGGCGAAGTCGTCTACCACCGCGCCGCGTGACCATTCCAGGTCGCACATGTCACCCCACAAGTGACGCATGACGGTCGACTTGCCCGACCCCGAAGGGCCCACCACAAGGCCCACGTTCCACGGCTCCCCTTCGATCGGCAGTTCGATCTTGTATTCGATTCGGCACTTGTCGGCGATCGGCGCATCGAACATGGCCCCGAGCATGCGGACACGTGTGGTCGGCTCTATCCCGACCTCGTTCACACAATCAATGGTTGGCACTTGTAACCCTCCTGCTCCAACGCCTCAAGGGCCTCGGCCTGGTGCTCCTCGTCGTCGCACTCGATGACGATCTTGTACACGAGCCCGGCAATCTTGCTCGTGTTGCCGCCGCTTCGTTTCCTGCCCTGCTTGTCGTCGTCGTCATCCAGCACGCCCGGATCGAAACCGAGCGATTCCGGAGCGATCCCCATGCCCTCCAGGTCGTCCAGCTCTGCTATCAAGACGTCTTCGACATCCTCCGCCATCTCGGCGAACCTGTTGTCCGCCAGCCTGAGCTCTCGTGCCTCCACGTCGGACAGCCCGGTTTGCACGATGACAGGGACTTCTGCCATTCCAAGCCGCTTGGCCGCCAACACCCTGCCGTGGCCGGCTATGATCACACCGTCCGGGTCCACGTGCACCGGTATCCTGAACCCGACCCGGCGGATGAACCTCGCCAGCGCCCGCACCTGCGATTGCGGGTGATGTTTGGCATTCCTCGCATACGGCAACAGGCTTTCAATTCTCCTGGTCTCTACTTGCATCGCACCCTTCTCTCATAACTGCCTTGTCTGCAACCGCGGCCGCAGTACACCCGCCGCCGCCCCGGCATGCCGATCACGACCGGGAACGCGCGACCGCACCGGGGGCACTTCCGCTCGCGCACCGTGACGCCGCGGCGTCGCTTGGACCTCCACCTCGCCACGCAGAGCCGCACCGTCTCCCGCCGGATGTCCTCGCGCCGGGCCTGCTGCATCCATTCCCGCTCGACCTGCTTCGTGCTCTGCCCCGAGGCGGCGTCCACGAACAACTCGAGTATCTCGATCTGGTCGGCGAACCGGTCGGCGAGCTCGGCGAGGTCACACATGGCTGCGCTCACCCGCCTTCGAGCGAAAGCGGATCGATCGCTTCGAGCAACTCCCGCGCGGCAACAGCAGCCCGTTTCAGCGCCTCGCAGAGTATCGCGGCCTGCGCTTTCCTCCGCTCGAATGCTTCGACGTCACTGTGACCACCGGACAGGGCTCTGGCCTCGGCTCCACAAAGACTGAATACGTGATTGGCGTCGGCTCGTCGCAGAACGTGATCCAGTCATCGGCTTCGATGTCCTCGCAGGTCAGATTGAATGCCTCGAAACCAACCACCCGAAGTTCATCGTCCACGGCATACATGTATACACCATCCGGCCAAGATTGCCGCCGCACATGCCACCCGCGTTCCAGCGCGTCGGCTACTTGATCCTTGTTCACGACTTCGGTTCCTCTCTACACCCTTGGCAATCATGGAATATGCGTCATTGTAGACGAACTCCGGGACCTCGATGGTGGTCTTCTCCCCGGCACATTGGAAGGTCATGGTGTAGGTGCTGAACCCGGAATCCCGCGACTTCGTCGCGTCCAGCGAAACGAGTGCTGTACTCATGGCAACATCCGCGCCACCTGCATCAATGTACACTTCGCCGTTGTCCTCGATCGTTATCGTTACCTTGTTCATCTCAAACCCTCCGATATGCCTCCAAGGCCTCCTTCGCCAGGAAGTGGCACTCCGCCTTCACCGCGGACACCAGCTCCCCGTGGTCCGCCAGCCGCTGCACGCAACGCCACCACATGGACGGCGTGCACAGCACCCGGCCCACGTGCTCGAGCTTCCTGCTGTGCTTGTCGTCAGCGGCCCGCACCCTCGCGGTGTGCGCTTCGACTGCGGCGGCGTACGCGGTGCAGGCAACCCAAGTGACGATTGCCAGCCCCTCGGGGACCGACTCCCGGAACCACTCCCGCTCGTCGCCGCTGTAGGACAAGAACAGCACGGCCGATGCGGACACCCGCCGGGCCCTGCTCACACGGACATGCTCGAGCCGCATGAGCCTGCGGGATATCGCCAGGACGTCGATCCCCACGTCGGGCTGGTGGCGGAGCCGTTCGCAGACATCGAAGGCGTCCTGCCTGTCGCCGGCGCCGTGGATTCCCAGCGTGCCCTGGCGCATGACCTCGAGCTGGCCGCCCGTCGGCGAGCGTGCGTTGCAGGCGTAGTCCTTGACGGCGTAGTAGGTGCGGAGCTCGCGGATGGATCGTTCGGGCATCTGTAGACAGGGGCGGGTTTCGTAACGCCTGGCACGGCACGTCTGGTGCATCACCACGGGTTGGAGGTATCCCATGACCCGATTTCAAGAGGAAACCCGTTCGTCGCGCCTGGTGGTAGCCCTGGGGGCATGCCTGCGCAGCGGGGATGACGAGCTGCGGAACATCGCGCTGCGCCGCATCGAGTCGGTGCTGCGAGAGCATGGTGGCAACGCGACCGGCGCGGCGAAGGCACTCGGCACGCCGCACAGAACCATGTGCCGGTGGATGCAAGACCCGGGCGTGAAGGCTCTCGTGGATGCATCCCGTGTTCAGGTATGACTTGAATGTCACACCCTGCCGATGCGCTTGATACCCCTTGTTCCAAAGGCTTTCCTGTCCAAAACAGTCAGAAAGCCGCTGTTCAGTGTGACAGCAAAGTCATAGGGTAAACCCCGGCGTTTTCTCACATTGCCCCAAAACCACGACAGCACTGTCATGGTAGCGCAATGTACGCATTGCACCTACACGTTGTTTTGCGCGGTGTTTCCACTGTGCCAACACTGGCACGCACCATGCATATACCCTAGCCAAGAAAGGGGACACGAAGGAAAGAGAGAGAAACCAAAAACCCGACTCAGGCCCGCGAAAGCCTACCTGAGTCACCCAAGCCACCCGACGAATCAGAGGCAGAGGATCGGGACACACCGAAAGGAAGGCAAGGGCAACCACGACGAAAACCCCCGGGGAGCAAACAACACGGTGCGAGGCCGTGACCGGGGGCCAACGACAGGGACAAGGGAGAGACGACAATGAATCCAGCCTCACTCATCACACTTCACCGATTCAACGCCGCCACGATGACTATCGAATCCACGCCGTACACCGGGAAATACGCAACAGCGGGGGACATCAAGAAAGCGCTCGACGCCTACAAGTGCAACGTGACCGGATGGGTCGAGTTCGCCGGGGAGCGATGCTCTGTCTACGAAGCCGGGATCTGGAAGTCCCAGGCAGAGGCAAGGGAAGCACGGCGACATCAGGAAGCGGTCATCAGGTCGATGTCCTGCGGTCACTGACACGACACCCCGGAATGGTCACGGAGGTTCGAATCCTCCACCGGGGGCCAATTCAAACAGCCCGCAAGGGCGAGGAGGAGCCATGAAACCCTACGGCGTCAAAATCGAAGAAGGCCCCGACGTCGCCGACATCAAAGAGATGGGCAGCAAGGGCTCAGTAGGCAAATTCCCTGGCCGCAGCGGTGACTACCACCCCTACAGCCGAGGCGCCGCCAAAGCCCGAGCCCGCCGCCGCTGGGCCCGCCGCGCCCGCGCTGCTGGCAAAGCCGCTTGCAACGAGGACCGCACATGAACAAGCAGACCACCGACACCACGACCGTCACCCTCGACCAGATCCGCAGCCTCGAGCACGAGGCCACGACAGCAGGAGACCAGGCCACGGCGTCAACATGCCGCCTGGCCCTGTACGGCGCCACCGAGAAGATCCGCGACGCGGCCACGGCAGAGGTGGTCGAGGTCATCCGTGCCGCCGAAGCCATGGACGACTGACATGCTGACACCAGCCCCTTCGGGGGCGCACCGCACCACGCGCAACAAGGCCAGGGTGGCCCCGAGAGGCGCGCGGACACGACCGGGTTCGACTCCCGGTGGTGCGGCCTGTCACCCGTCGTGGTTGCCCTTGCGCCTGCGGTAAGCCCGCTGCCTGCACGCGTCCGAACACGTGTTGCGGGGCCGTCCGGTCCACGCGGCCGCGATCGGCGCCCCGCACACCGCGCACACCCCGGACCGGAGGCACGGACGCGAACGCAGCGCCGACCACTCCAACCACGCCGCCTGACGCGCGGCCCCCAAAACCCCGCACATCGAGGCCATGTCGAGCAGTATCTCGGCCGTGTTCACTGTGTCCTCTCGACCACCACGACCTCGTGAGGCACCTTCCACGTGACCTCGACCCGGTCGCGGATGGACACCGCCTCGCCCAGCGTGGCACACGTGTGCAGCACGGCGGAACTGCCCGAGGCGCGGCTGACGACCTCGGGTTTCGTGGGCTGTGATTCGACGTCGACACGGACGCCCTGTGTCGACCCGCACACCTCGCACCGCTGGATCCCGGGCGTGCGCATCCGCGTGGACCCGCCACAGTTCCGGCATTCCTCGTTCATCGCTTCTCCTCCGCCCTGTGCAACAACCCGCGCAGGTAAGTGTTCTCGTCGATGGCCTTGGCGAGCTCGGATTCCAGCTCGCCGCAACGGTCGGCCAGTTCGTTGGCGCGCCTGCAGTAATCGCCGAGGGTATCACGAAGAGCGGCTTGAGCCCCATCCTGGCACCCCACGGAGTGGTACAGATACCCGGCCTGGCGTGTCAGCGTCGGCACATCAGCAGAGTCGTGCAGCCCCACGGCCGAGCACAGAGCGCGCCACTCGGCGCGGGAAAGGCCGATGTCACCTTTCGCGTAAGCCTGCTTGTTCACGGTGATTCGATAGTCCATTCCTGGATTCACCACCGTGACCGGCTTCACCGACTCCAACCCGACCCTGCACTTCGGGCAGATCCACCGCCGTTCCATCGGGAAGCATCCGTTCGTCACCGTCACCCATCCGGTGGCGGAAGCCAGCGAATCCGGGATGTCCCCGCCGTCTTTGCTGCATCGTTCGCACTTCATTTCGAGCCTCCCTTGTCGTAGTCCAGAAGCTTGTCGACCTCGGTTGGTGTCAGACCGTACTTCTCGCCCAGCACGCGGTGCACGTGGTTGATTGATACGTGTCCGCCTCCTGTACCCATCCGCAGCCACGGCCCACCAACACCGCACGGTGGCGGGGCATGGCAGTCCCGGCACAGCCATCCGCCATGCATGCCGAATTCCGGATCGTCATTCCATCCGACAGCACGCGCCGCCTGCACCACATCGGCCCATGAATGATAGCGGCGCCTGTCGGTCCCGAGCGTCGCCACGCACCGGCATTTATGGCACACGATTGTAGCCTTGCCGTCCAGCAGTCTGCCGATCCATCCGTACCTGGCGATGATGTCCCTGGCTTGCGGGACTTGCGGAGCAGGGCCGTCTTTGCCGCATCGTTCGCACTTCATTCTCATCCTCCTTGTCAGGTGGTCATCCAGAGACAGAACACGCCGCACGCCACGAAAGCCGCGACGATCACGAGCCCCTTCCAGTCACCTGTCATCTTTCCCGCGCTTCCCACCCGAACGTGCAGAAGTCGCGCTTCGGGTCGGGGATCTGCCGGTGGACGAACGAACCGCCGAAAAGTTGCCACGTGGACCGGACGAGCAACATCCGGCACCACCAGCCGCTTGTGCTCGTCCTGTCGTACAGATACCTGCAGTTCCAGCATGTTTGCTTCATTTGTACTCCTCGAACACCAGCGCTGAAAACGCACCCACACCCGCATCTTCGAGGGCCTCGGTATCGAATTCGCCGTCTTCGTTCTCCGGCAGGACGATCCCGCACCTCTTGGCTGCTGTTTGGATGTCATCAGCCACATCCCCCACGTGATCGGCCAGTCCGACCGTGTAGGCCAGGCTGAGTACAACACGCTCCAAGAGGATTCGTTTCGTTTCGTCGCTTGTCATTTGCACTCCATGTGTCGTTCCCACCATTCCCAGGGCAGCGGGTCGACCACCCGCCAGTCCAGCACACAGCTCGTGCCCTCCGGGCCTGTGCGGCACGGGATCGTCCAGCGCCCCGCATTCCCCGACGTCGCGGAACGATATCGGCGTGCCCAACTCCTCGGCGATCGCCATCTCCAGGCGCACGCCGTTGGATTCCTCCCATCCGAAGGACCGCAGGACCACCAGCCTGTCGCAAGCTGCGAGCATCCGCCGATCGTAGGCCGCCCAGTAGTCGAATCCCAGCGGCAGATCCCCGACAATTGCTATCGGGTGCGAGTGGCTGATCGGCGAGAACACGTGATAGCCACGCTGGATCAGGTGGGCTGCAGAGTGGTTTGCGAGCTCGAACCGCAGACGCCTGACTTCGGGGTCGGGGTCCGAGTAGGGACAGGCGAGGTACAGCAATTCGGTGGTCATAGTTCGTATCCTCCGGGCCTGTGCGGCGCGGGCCGCGCAAGCCTGCGTTGGCATGCCGGGCACCGGTCGTAGATCCGCGAGCCGCGGACCCCCCAGCACCAGCCGTGCCTCACCGAGAGTTCGCGGGCCCGGTCGATGTCGTGGGTGTCCAGCTCGAGCAGCGTGAAACAGCGGTCGCAGCGCAGGGTGATGGTCGTCATGGGGCCACTCCCCCTGCGGCGCTCCACACAAAATCGCGGATGTCCTGTTTGGCGTTGTCCACATATCGATCGTTCTCGTTGGTCGGATCCATGCTGAAAGCCAGCATGTGCACCGACAGCGCATCCAAGAGACGGTCCAACGTCGCGCACGCGACGCGGCGCGGTCGCCGGGTGTGCGCCTTCCCTGTGCCTTCGACGGGCGTCGCGACCAACGCGTGGATGATGCGTGTGCGATCCGCCTCCGGGAGCGCGCGCACGAAGTCGATGAAGTCTTCGGCGGTCGGCTCGAGCTCCGCTTCCACGAGCTCGTCTTCGACGTGGATGTCCACGTACATCGTTCGCGTGATCTTCATGTTCATTTCCTCCTTGCAGCGTGGTCGTTTCTCGGGATCCGGTTTCCGGTGTCCTCCATGGCGTGGTAGACCGGGACGGCCTCACCTGAGACCAACCACGATTTAGGCGTGTCGTCCGAACCGTGCAGCACGACCAGCACCGTGGCGTCGGAGCCGCCCGCGATCAAATACTCGACCGACTCCGCGTCGTCGCGCGCAGCCCATTTCTCGACGGCGCTCTGCTCGTCCGTTGCGCGCACGGGGCGGCCATCCTCCCGCATTTGCCCGTGGCACGGATTCCATACATCCCACAGCTTCATTGCCCGTCCTCCCACATGCCGCTGGACGACCGCAGATCGGCCGTGGCGTGCGACTCGACCGGTTCGTGGTCCGGGCACCCGGGCGGGCAGACCGAACGCCGCCCGGTCCTGCAAGCGGCGAGCAGGCACCCGTGCCAGCGCCGGCAGTCCTCGTGGTCGCCGCGTCGTGCCAGGACGGTGGTGGTGTCGCGGAGGGCCTGCTCGCCGCGCGGGGGCCCCTGATCCTTGCCTGCGTCGTGGCGGTACGGTCGGCAGGTTCTCATGACTGGATCTCCCTGGTCGTGCACACAAGGGCACGACACCGTCGTGTGCACCGTCGTGTGCACCGATTCGGTTGTGGTTTCGTATACTTACCCTCTGTGCCCTTGTGCACTTCTACTATCTCTATAGAGGGTATGGTTGCAAACGAGAGCACAGGGTGTGAGACACGGGATCGCGATCCACGGACGCGAGGAAATAGATCCTCTATAGAGAGTGCACGTGTGCATGCGTGCACAGGGGTCAAGTCCGCGTTTTTGAAATGGATTGCGTGCATATCAGCTCGTGTGCATGCACTCCCAGATTCGTGTGCGCCGGCCTCTCGCCCCACGTTGCCCTGCAACAGACCACCCAAGGGCGCGCAGGCATCTGGCGACCGACCGGCTGTCACCGAGATCCTGTCTTGGAACCTCGACGCCGATGCAGTGGGTCAGCACGCGCTCGATCGTGATCTCGCCGGATGCCGCGGCGAGCCATGTCCGTATCGGCGCCTCCCACGGATGGCATTCGCGCCGCGACTCCTGCTCGTCCGCCTGCTCGGGTTCCTCCTCCGGCAGAAGCCACCACTGCTCGCCGGATTCGTAACGTGCCACCGCTTCTGCGAGCAGCTGGTCACGCACCGAGGCGAACATGTCGAGGTCGATGCGTCCGACCTTGATCCCCCAGTTGCGCCGCGCCCCTGTTTCGTCGCCGAGATACAAATAAGCGTTGGTCGTCCCGGCGAAGCAGCACTGGCGGAGCCGGTCGATGGTCGCGCGTCCGTAGGCCGGCCGGTAGTGGTCCACCCGGCGCGAGATGAACGCCTTCTGCGTCTCCTGGTCCGACTTGCGCACCCCTGCCAGCTCGCCGAGCTCGATGAGCCACTTTCCCCGGAGCGCGTCGGCGGCGTCCTTCTTCGAGATGTCCCCGATGTCGTCCGCGTACCATTCGTCGGTGGCGAGCAGGGCCAGCATGCTGGATTTCCGTACGCCTTGCGCCCCCTCCAGAACCAGCACCGAGTCGGCGCGGCAGCCGGGCTGCATGACCCTGGCGACGAGCTGGATGAGCCAACGGGTGCCGATGGCCGAGGCGTATGGGCAGGCACATGCCCCGGCGACGTCGTGCAGCCAGGTGGGCAGCCGCTTGATGCCGTCCCATGCCAGCGCGGCTAGATGGGAGCGCACCGGGTGCCAGGTGTTGCACCGGGCCACGACCTCCACCGCGTCGTGTGCCATGGCGATCCCGATCTTGGCGCTCCAGTACCGCCCCAGCCATGCAACCAGTCGCGTGTCGTCGGAGTCCTGCCAGGATGACGACGGGACGGCGGGGGCGTCGTCCGGGTGCCATGGTGGGAGCTTGCGCAGGTCGATCCGTTCAGAGAACTCGTTCCAGGCGAGCACGCCGGACCAGCGCGGATCGTGTGCCAGCACGGATATCACGTTGTGGTGGCTGGCGGTTATCCCGCCGCCCGTCTTGCGGTCGAGGTCGGCTTGCCAGTCCCCGTCGTCCACGACCCCGTCACCGTCGGTCCGTGCCGTGTGCCTGGGAGGATAGGCTGCGTCGGCTGCCTTGGTGGCGGCGTCTGGAAGGGATCTCCGCACGTCCGCCAGGGTGCGGCCGGCGCAGTGCGCGTGGGAGCAGTGGAGCCAGCCCATGGTGCGCGAGGTGTCCGGCGGGAACACCACGGTGGAGCCGTCGAATTCCCGTCCGCTGGTGTGCTCAGTCGTCCACGGGCAGCGCACGGCGTATCCCCCGGAAGCCTGACGGTCCCCGAGCCAGCCGGCGGAACGGAACGCGACGAGCAGCCACCCGTCCTCGGTGGTTGGTTTGGCCGGCTTGCGTGCCGGCCTAGGGTCGCGGCATACGAGCTCGAGGAGCCAGTCGGGCATTTCGGCCAGGTCGTACTCCCTCGGAGGCGCCGACCAGGTGTAGCGCCGGCCGCTGGCGTGCAGCGACGGCGGCGCCACGACGTAGCCACCGTCGGCCTTGACGTCGACGCCCTGCCCGAGCGCCCCCGCGCGGGAGCGGATGACGCCCCGGCCTTTCGGGTAGCGGAAATACATGTGCCATCCGCCGCCGCCGGTGTCGCAGCGGACGGTCAGCGGCGCGTCGTGATCGTCGCAGAGCTTCTGCCATGTGGCGTCCCCCCCGCTGCGGGGGTCGATGTCGACCACTACGATCCCGCTCGCAGGACCGGTGACGACTCCGACGTTGGCGTCGGGCCATTGCCTGCCCCAGTCGGATATCTGGCCGACGTCCGTGGTAGCCTCCTTGAGACCGCGCCGGGTGCGGGGGTGCTTGCCCGGGTTGCCGCAGTCCCTGGAGCAGCTGCAGCCCGCCCCGGCCGGGGTGTGCAGCGGGAAGCAGGGCCATCCGCCGCGTGCGTAGGTGCTGGCCCATGCCGTGAACGGGTGGGGTGTCGCCGGGTCGGACATCACGGGGCGGTCCCCACGAGTTGATCCGGGTCAGGCCCGA
>Ga0180008_1002047_pt1 | contig 11413 bp, 10 predicted proteins | sample MM_PW_MetaG_FD_121121 | JGI IMG/M metagenome (GOLD analysis project Ga0180008, IMG submission 121121) | Groundwater microbial communities from the Aspo Hard Rock Laboratory (HRL) deep subsurface site, Sweden - MM_PW_MetaG | ecosystem: Environmental > Aquatic > Deep subsurface > Groundwater... | reverse complement strand
CGGCCTTGGACAGCCAGCCGGAAATCCGGGGTGCGGTGGAGTTCAGTAATGTCAGGTTCGGTTATGAGGCGGGCCAGCCCATCCTGCACGATCTCACGTTTAAGATCGAGCCCGGCCAGACCCTGGCTATTGTCGGCGCCACCGGCTCGGGGAAATCCACCATCATAAATCTCATTGAACGCTTTTATGACCCCCAGAGCGGCACCATCCTCATTGACGGCCGGGACGTTCGCACGTTTAATACCGTCTGGCTGCGGCAGCAGATCGGCCTTGTCATGCAGGATGTGTTCATCGTGCCCGGCACCATAAAAGACAATATCCTGCTGGACCGGAACATGGATGACCAGCGACTGCAGGGCATTGTCGAACGCGCCCAGCTTACCGCCATGGTCCAACGGCTGCCCGACGGGCTGGCCACCATCATCGGCGAAGGAGGCATGGATCTCTCCGCCGGCCAGAAGCAGCTGCTTGCCTTTGCCCGGGTCCTGGCCCGGGATCCCCGCATCCTGATCCTTGATGAGGCCACCTCAAGCGTGGACTCGGAGACCGAGATGCTCATCGACCGGGCCATTGACTCCACCCTGGCCAACCGCACCAGCATCGTCATCGCCCACCGCTTGTCCACCATCAAGCGGGCCGGCCATATCCTGGTCATGGAGCAGGGCCGCATCGTTGAGGAGGGCAGCCATGACAATTTGATGGCCAGAGGTGGTATCTACCGCCGTCTGCAGGATCTGCAGTTCAGCGGCCATGAGGGGAATGGTGCGGGGAATGGTGTGAGATCTGTTTCATAACCGGCAGATCAGGATGTCATGGCCTTGAAATTGGTTTAGTTCCGTATAAGCGGACAAATTTTTATAAATAGTCCATTTTTGCGGAATGTGTATTGCAAAATACCGGAAAAGTATCGGATGTTTTTGGCCGGCCTCTGCTGGATTATATTGTATAACATATTTATGGGTGCCTTGAAAAAATAGGCATCTGGCCCGATTACTACGTCACAGCGAAAAGAAAAAATGCTCGCATATGCCCAATATGCTGCGCTTTTTATTTTCAACGCTCTTTGTCCTCAAACCAGATGCCTAATTTCTCAAGGCACCCTTATAGTATTCTTTTAAATTTTCCCAGGAACGAGGAATGACTATTGCTAGTACTTAATAGTAAAATCTGGCTGTCACATTAATATGCAGTCGTAGACTTTCCAAATATCATTCAGTCTGGGAGGATTGGAATGAAGACAATATATATGTTAGCATTATGGGTTTTTCTGGCGATTATTTCTTCCCCCCAGTCATTGCCCGCAGCAACGGTGCATTTCAGCGATTATGGAATCACCGGGAAAAATGGCAGTTATGATGCGGCGATCTCCTATATTTTCCTGGATGACCGGCAGGCAACATTGACCATTTCCCTTACCAACACCTCAAAGAATCACAGTGCCGGATATATTACCGCCCTGGCATTTAATAACCCGGGGAATCGAATCAGCGGCATCGTCATGAGCGGCACAAACGGTAATTTTTCTCTTATCGGTATGCCTGATTTCGGTGATGAAATTGCCGTTTCACCCTATGGATCTTTTGATATCGGGGCCAGCATCGCCGATGGCCCGAACAATTTATGGCTGGGAGGCAACAACCCTGCTCTCGGTATTGGGCTTGGTGAAACAGAGACATTTACCTTTTCCTTGGCAGGCAATATGCTATCGGAGTTGGATGAACTGAGCTTTCTTGAGGAATTATCCTTTCCCGCTCAGAATCGCTCCGAATCTTTTGCTGTCCGTTTTCGAGGCAATGACGGCACACTGGCAACCGCATCAGCGGTGCCTTTGCCTCCGACTGTTATCCTTCTGGGAACTGCACTCTTCGGCCTGGTGGGCTTACGGAGGAAATCAAGCTGAAAAACCCTGGAGTCAGGAGCAGTCCTTCGGGCTCATTGTTGTTACTCAAAAAATGAAAAATGGCCGGCTTCCAGGAAGAAGCTGTTGAATAGATTGGCAAGGCTTCCGAAAAAAGTTTCTGGAAATTTTTGCCGGCATAAAACTGCTCACTGAGCCGCGAGAAGTGTAGCCAGCTCATGGGTACTCTTTTCCTCACCGTCTCACCCTCCCACCTCTCCCCCTCGACTTTCACTTGCTCATCCCAATGGTTTTATTTTATAGTTTTCTCTGATTCTGTTGTACTAAGGAGCTACTGAGAAAAATGAAAGACTATCCAAGGAGTAATAACAATGCGCATGCTGGCTGAAAAATTACCGGAATTTACCGAAATGCTCGACAAGATGGATGAACTGCTTGTCGCAAAGCGTCCGGAATCCATAGACGAAAAGATCTACCAGTTCCTCTGTTTTGCCCTGTCCATCAAGGGCAGGTCAAAACCATGTGTGCTGAAGCATTTCAAGGGCGCCCTGGATGCCGGGGCCACGGTGGAGGAACTGAAAACTGGATCTTTGCCCTTACCATGCGGGAGGCCGCCGGCGTGGATGACTGCTGGACCCATGATGTGATCGGCGATTGGCAGCAGATTGCCGCGGGCAAGGTCAATTGTAAGTGCGGCAATGAGAAAGACCCTTTATCGCAGGCAGTGCTTGACCATGTGTCTGGGTGAGGGCGAATTTGCTGTCCCGGGTTTCGCTACGGGAAAAGCTGTAGAAATGTTTAAACAAATGTCCAAAACCTGTGGACAGTACGAGAAAATTATTATGAACAGAACCCCTGGTAAATCACTTTGCTGGACCATTACCCTTCTCCTGCTAGGTGCCATGCTGTCCGGTTGCGCATCGCTAGTGGAACCGCACTACCGGATGCCGGAAGTCAAGGGCAAAGTCATTGATATGGAGACCAATAAGCCGGTCAAGGGCGCGGTGGCCCTGGCTGTCTACGCAGGCACTACCGGCTCCGGTAATGTTAATGTTGACGCCCAGGAGGCAACTTCCGACTCCAATGGAGAATTTCTGATTCTCGATAAAAAGGTCTTTAATAGAGGCGATTATGGCAAGTTGGGACTCAGTCATCTGTATATTCTGGCTCCTGGTTATTTCCCGGCAAAAATCCAGGCGGTCAGCGACCAGCCAGTAACACTGCGGAAAATGACCCATTATCTGCATTACCGGAAATTGCCCGGAATTGCCCTGGATGTGCCGGATCAGAATTCCATAACCTCAACAGGGTATAAGGGATGGCTGCATGCCGTCAAATCTCCCTGGCTCACCAAAGTGTCGGCCACCGGTGTTTTTTTGCAGGAGCCGGACCGGAAATTCACCAAAGTGTACTGGCAGGATGGGTATTACGATGAAGACCGGGCAATGGGCGGAAGCTTTCTTTGGGCCTATGATGCAAAGAACCAGCAGTGGTCAGCCCTCGACTGCACCGGGAAAACCGCGCCGGTTGCCCAATTTGATTTGGAGAATTGGGTCGCGATGTTCAGTACGGCATCAGCACCGCCCATCTTTGCCGGTAAAGATAGCATTCTCCTCCCGCCGGACAGGAACAAGCAAAAAACAGAGGGCGACAACAAGGTTGTCCGCATCAAGCCTGTTCATGGCGGCATATCTGCCATAATCGGTGATAGTAAGCGTTTTTATACCATTGAAGGCGACGGGATATACTTTTGCATCTATGAGCTGAAGCCCGGGGAAAATCTGCCTGGGGAGAATGCTTACGCCAAAAAGGCCATCAGCCGGGGTGAGATTTCCATTTTCAGCGATGAAACCAGTGCTCTGCCAACCCTGGAGGCGGTTTCCACCATCCGTCTGCACGATATGTCCTCTATCATTCTCTTAACAAAATCAGCAGAGGGCTGGCGCATCCTCCTGTGCCGCAAAGATAAGCAGGAGTATTACTTTGAGCCCATCCTGCTTTTCCCGGCTGAACAGGAGATTTCGACAATTGCTTCCTCCGGGGCGGATGATACCATCTACATTGCTTTTAAGAATGGCACGATACGCAAGTACTACACGAAAGAAAAATCTGCCCATTTAGGGGAGATATTCGTGGAAGACGAGACTTTTGCGGACCGGGCCTATGTCAGCTTTCCGGAGATCGTGTCCATGGTGGTGGGCAACAATGATCTAACCGGCAGCGCCCTGTACGCCGTATCGAAGAACGGAATTATCTACCGTGTTGCTGCAGATGGCACTCCGGATTACAGGGCGAAATTTGAGGGGAGGTTGTATTAACCAGTGAGACAGGTGACATAAAAGCGGGCAGGCATAAAACCTGGCCTGCAGCACGGCTTCTCTTTCTGTTTAGCCCTGGTATCTCAGGCCAGGTCCTTGCCTGTGGTGGTCATGACCAGTTTGCCGTGTTTGACCCCTTTGACGCCGATCAGCTCATCGGCTATCTGCTTGACTTCATGGGCTGCCCCTCGGACAATCAGCACCTCCAGGCAGTTATGGGCGTCCAGATGGACATGCAGGGAGGAGATGATGTGATCATGATGGGAGTGCTGCTGCTCCGTCAGCTTGTCGGAAAGATCCCGCACGTGGTGGTTGTAGATGAGGGTGACGGTGCCGATGGCCTCCTCCGTGGATTCGCTCTTGTTCTCCACCAATGATGCCCGGATGAGATCGCGGATCGCCTCTGAGCGGTTGGTGTATCTTTTCTGTTCAATGAGCTGATCAAAGTCGACCAGCAGTTTCTCATCAAGCGAAATCCCGAATCTGACTGTTTTTCCCATGTTGCTCCTCGCCGCTGCAATTTTTTATGCCGTACTTTCGGCCAATACTACCTGATTCTCCGTAAAAAATAAACGAAATCCCCATGGATAACGGGCCAGAAGATGCAATTGGCTGCTGCGGGTATTGCCACGCTGCCGGCAGAAAAGATATTGACATACGAATCATATTATCGTATCTAATAAGTGTTACGTTTGTTAAAATTTATAACACCGGATCACTTTTCGCAGTATTTTATTTTCCAGGAGGAAGAGCCATGCACATGGCGGATGCGCTTTTATCGCCGGCAGTCGGGGCAACCATGTGGGGAGTTGCCGCAGGGACCATCGCCTACAGTTCCATGAAGGTGAAAAAGGATCTTGATGAACGCAAGATACCGCTCATGGGGGTTCTCGGCGCCTTTATCTTCGCCGCCCAGATGATCAATTTCACCATTCCCGCCACCGGGTCCAGCGGGCATCTGGGGGGAGGCCTGCTGCTGGCCATCCTGCTCGGCCCCTATGCCGCCTTTCTCACCATCGCCTCGGTCCTGGTGGTGCAGTCGCTGTTCTTTGCCGACGGCGGTATCCTGGCCCTGGGCTGCAATATCTTCAATCTCGGTTTCTTTCCGGCCTTTATCGCCTATCCCTTTATCTACCGCAAAATTGTCGGCCGTGAACCGAGCAAGGCGCGGCTGACCGCGGCCGCCATTATCGCCGCGGTTGTCGGCCTGCAGCTTGGTGCCTTTTCCGTGGTGCTGGAAACCGTGGCCTCGGGCATTTCCTCCCTGCCTTTTTCCACCTTTGTCGCCCTCATGCAGCCGATCCACCTGGCCATCGGCATCGTTGAAGGCGTGGTGACCGCCGCGGTGGTTTCCTTTGTCGCTGTTGCCCGCCCTGAGATCATCCGGGGGGCAACCGAATCCGTATCCCTCGGCAGCCTGCCCTTGCGCAACGTTTTTCTCTCCTTTCTGGTGGCAACTCTTCTGACCGGCGGCGTTGTCTCCTGGTTTGCCTCGGAAAACCCGGACGGCCTGGAATGGGCCATTGCCAAAGTGACCGGCTCCGAAGAGGTGACCGGCACGGAGGATGGCGTGCACTCCATGCTGGCTGGTCTGCAGGAGAAACTTGCCTTTCTGCCCGATTACTCCTTTAAGGAAAATGCAGCACCGGCTGAGGAAGGAGTGGCCTATGCCGGCGAGGCAAAGGCCGATGAAACCGCCAGGCTCGGTACCAGCGTGGCCGGCGGCGTCGGCGCTCTGCTTACCCTCGTCCTGGCCTTTTTCATCGGTTTTATCCTGAAGCGGCGGCAGCAGGCGGCCTGAAAAGAAAGGAGACAGAAATCAGAATTCAGGAGACAGAAGGAGAACATTCTGGTTTCTGACTGCTGTCTCCTGACTCCTTGATATGCCATGCGATCCATTGACGGAGCAGTACTCGATCTCAAAAGGCTGGATCTGCTGGCAACAGGGGATTCGTCGATCCATCGCCTTGACGCCCGGGCCAAGGTTCTGACCACCTTTGTTTTTATCGTTAGCGTGGTCTCGTTCAATCGCTATGAGTTCACCGCTCTTTTTCCCTTTTTCATTTATCCCGTGGTAATTGCCTCGCTGGCCAATCTGCCGGGGGGCTATATCATCAGAAAGATCAGCATGGTGATCCCCTTTGCCTTTGTGGTGGGTATGCTGAATCCGCTGTTTGACCGGGCGCTGTTTTTTCATCTCGGCCCCTTTGCCGTCACCGGCGGCTGGATCTCCTGCGCCTCCATCATCATTCGCACCGTGCTCACCGTGGGCGCCGCCGTTATCCTGGTGGCGGTAACCGGCTTTCTCTCCGTCTGCCAGGCCCTGGAGCGCCTGGGCACGCCCAGGACCTTCACAGTGCAGCTGCTGTTTCTCTATCGTTATATCTTTGTGCTCACCGAGGAAGGCGCCCGAGCTTCCCGGGCCCGGGAGCTTCGCTCTTGCGGCAGGAAAGGGCTGGGTCTGGCCAGTTTCGGTTCGCTCATCGGCCATCTGCTCATCCGCACCTGGCTGCGGGCCGAGCGTATCCACATGGCCATGCTGGCCCGGGGCTTCACTGGTGAATTCCATTCACGCCAGGTATCGGGTTTCGGCTGGCGCGAGCTGTTCTATGTGGCCGGCTGGTCGGCTCTTTTTGTCGCGCTCAGGCTGGAAAATGGCGCCCAGTGGCTGGGCGGATTGGTCACGGGGCTTCTGTCATGAGTCATCATATTGTCGCGGTCAAACATCTGCAGCATGTCTATGCGGATGGCACGGTTGCCCTGCAGGATGTGAATTTTACCATCCATCACGGCGAGTCGGTGGCGATCATCGGCGCCAACGGGGCCGGCAAATCCACCCTGCTGCTTCATCTCAACGGCTATCTGATCCCGACGGCCGGGGAGATCCGCATCGGCGATTTCCCGCTTACCAAGAAAACCCTGCCGGAAATCCGGCGCACGGTGGGCATGGTTTTCCAGGACCCAGACGATCAGCTCTTCATGCCCACGGTCTTTGATGATGTGGCTTTCGGCCCCTTCAATCTGGGTCTGCCCGTGGATGAGGTCAAACAGCGGGTCAGGGACGTGCTCGAACAGGTGGGCGCGGCCCATCTGCAGGAAAAGCCCCCCTATCATCTTTCCGGCGGAGAGAAGAAGCGGGTGGCTATTGCCACGGTGCTTTCCATGTCACCGGACATCCTGGTCATGGATGAGCCGACCAGCGGCCTTGACCCCTTTGCCCGACGGCAGCTCATCGGCCTGCTGAAGGATTTCCAGCATACCAGGATCTTCACCAGCCATGATCTGGACATGGTGCTCGAACTCTGCCAGCGGACCATTATTCTGCACCAGGGGGTTGTCAAGGCCGACGGGCCCACCCGGGAGATATTCGGCAATGAGGCCCTTCTTGCCGAGTGCCGGCTGGAAAAGCCGCTTTCCATGCAGGGTTGCCCGGTTTGCGGCAAGGGCAAGTGAGATAATTTTTTCTGAGCATAGATGGTCACGGGGGAACGGAAGACCATCAAGCTATGATGCAAAAAAACACAATATTTATGGGAGAGGGGAGATGAAGAAAAGTATCAGTATCGCGGCAATGGGCTTATTGGCCAGTGTGTCCACCGGCTGGGCAGCCGACAGTGCTACCCTGGAAAAAAAGGTGGAGGAGCTGACCCGGCAGAATCAGATGCTGCTTGAGCGGGTGACCGCGCTGGAGACAATGCTGGTCGGCCGGCAGCAGCCGGTACCGGTCCAGGGATTGGCGGAAAAGCCGGATACCCGCGAAGGGAAAGAAAGCGTGGAGCAGCGCCTGCAGCAGATTGAAACCACCCTGGAGGGCAGGCAGGAGGCGACTGCCGCCACAGGCGAGCAATCCCTGCTGCAGAGCATCAATGATCATGTCGACCTCCGGGGCCTGGTGGAGGTTGAGGCCGTCAGTGCAGAGGATTTTAACGGCGACGACACCAGCGATATTTCCCTGGCCACCGTGGAAGTGGGTTTGGACGCCCGGATTTCCGACTGGTCCCAGGCCCATCTGCTCCTGCTCTATGAGGAGGATGAGGAGGAGAATCATCTGATCGTCGACGAGGGGACAATCACCTTCGGCAAACTGGACGCCTTCCCGGCCTATCTGACGGTGGGCAAGATGTATCTGCCCTTTGGGTCCTATGTCACCAATATGGTCTCCGACACACTGCCCCTGGAGCTTGGCGAGATCCGTGATTCAGCCGTGCTGGCCGGATTTCAGAGTTCAGGGTTTTACGGGTCTCTTTACGGCTTTAACGGTGTTCTCAGTGAATGGGGCGAGGATGACAAGATTGACGCCTGGGGTGCCAGCCTGGGCTTTGCCCACGAACGTGAAGATTTCTCCGTGGATGTGGGGCTAGACTGGCTGAACAACATCGGCGATAGCGATGATCTAGGTGAATATCTGGAGGAGAATACCGGCGCAAGCGAGATTGCTGATTATGTGGAGGGTTTGGCCGCCCATATTCTTTTGCAGTACGGGCCTTTTGATTTTGTGGCCGAATATGTCCGGGCGCTCGATGAGTTTCAGCTTAATGAAATGGCTTTTGCCGGGTCGGGCGCTGAGCCCGAGGCCTGGAGTCTTGAAGCGGGCCTGACCTTTGATCTGCTGGACCGGGAGACGATATTTTCGCTGGCTTGGCAGGGAACGGACGAGGCCCTGGCTTTAGGCCTTCCCGAGGACCGTTATGGTGCGGCGATCAGAATGTTTGTCCTCAAAAATACCAGTGTCTCGCTGGAGTACCTGCATGATGAGGACTACGACCAAGCGGACGGCGGCACGGGCAATGACGCCGATTCCGCCACCATGCAGGTGGCCGTGGAATTCTAGGAAGTCGGGAAGGAGCAGGCATGGCCCGCTCCTTCCCCATAATGCCTTGCCTCTATAGCTTGGATTGAGTTAATTCTTTACACAGAAGGCAGCGGGGTGGATCATTTTCTGCCTTCTGCCTTCTGCCTTCTGCCTTCTGCCTTCTGCCTACCTGAAAAACCCCCAGATATAGCGCAGGGCCGGCACCAGGATGCAGAAGGTCAGTATCCACTTGATCACTCTGGCCGGCACGAATTTCTGCATTCGTGCCCCGCAGTACATGCCGGCAAAACCGCCTGTGCCGAAGAGAAAGCCCAGGAGCCAGTCAGGGGCAATGGCCATGCCGGGATGAAAGGGGGCGATTATCTGGTAAAACGCCACCCCGGCCACCGAGGTGACAAAGGTGCCCATCAGGGCTGCGCCGGCCACGGTGTAAACCGGCAGGCCGAAGAAGCTGACGAAAAACGGGGCGATGATGGCCCCGCCGCCAATACCGTAAACCCCGCCGATAATACCGACAATAAAACTCAGGGCCATGATGCCCATGGTGTTGACATCAAAGGTCTGGCCATAGAATTCGTAGACAATCCTGGTCATGGAAAATTTCTTGACTGCGACCCGGGGCAGCTCTTCTTTGCCTGATTCGGAGCGGGCGATATTGCGCTGATGGTACTCCTTCACCACCTTCTGGAACTGCTCTTCGGCCGAGGCCTTGCCGCCCTGGTCCTGCTTTTTTTTCAGGAGATCGCGCAGCAGGCGCCCGCCGATATAGAGCAGCACCAGACCGGCGAAGAGTTTGAAATTTTTCGGATTGGGCAGATAGGAGATGCGCAGCACCGCACCGATCAGCACCCCCGGCAAGGTGCCGATGATGACCACCCAGGTGAGGGGCCAGACCATGCGGCCCTCCCGGATATAGCGGTAGACGCCGCTGGGGATGGCCACGATATTGAAAACCTGATTGGTGGCGGAGACCGACGGGCTGGTGAAACCGAGGACGCTCACCTGAAAGGGCAGCAGGAGAAAGGCCCCGGAGACCCCTCCCATGGAGGTAAAAAAGGAGATGCTGAAAGCGACAAGGGGGGGTAGCCAGGGTGAGACTTCGATGCCGGCAACTGGAAAATACATACGGTACCTCCTGAGGCGTTGGGTTGAGACGGCCAGGACAACAGACACCATTATTATAATATTCGTGTCAGTAACCCTACATTGTTCCCCACGGCGCTGTCAATGATTTTTCGTCGGACCTTTGTTTTTTTATTGTGCCTGATTGGAGATTGCAGTTATCAGGCAGGGCGTGTAAAATTCAGGGACTGGAATGACCGGCTCACTGGTTTGCAAACTTAGCGGGGCAGAACATGAAAGACAGAAATGATCCGGTTGCGGATCTGCTGAAACAATTTGAGACTGATTCCCTGCGGGGCCGCTTCAACCCGGCGGGCATCTTTTCCGTGCCCAAAGAGGTAAAGTGTCTGGACACGGCGCAGCTGACAGAACTGGAAAACGCCTTCAGGCAGTGGGTGGATGAGTCGGCGCGCAGCGATGTGCGGGGCTCAAGAAGGCGGATTCTGCTTATTTTTCTGCTGATACGCTACTCGGGCGGCCGGTTGAATGAGATTCTGACCTTGAACGAACAGAGTGATATCGACTGGGAAAATGATGGCATCCGGCTCGGTGGAACAGAAAACGGGGAGAGCGGAGGCGGGCGGGAGGTGCAGATTCCGGCCCAGGTCTGCAGGGAGCTGAAGGGCTTCATGGATGATGCCCCGCCGGGATCACCCGGAACCTTTTTTCAGGTGGATCCCGCCCACGTGCGGCGCAAATTCTATGAGCAGGCCAAGGCATGCGGTCTGCCGGGGGATCTCGCCAACCCGAACGCCATCAGGCGCTCCCGGGCCATTGAACTCCTGCGCAGCAATGTGCCGCTGCCGGTGGTGCAGAAGCTCCTCGGCCATTCAACGGCCAATCTCACCGCGGCCTATGTGGATTTCTCGGACAAGGACATGCGGCCGGTGATCCAGCATTTTCTCGATAAGGAAAGCCGGAGAAAAACCAGTGCCAGGAATACCTTTTTCGGCAAGATTACCCGGATTAAAAAGGGTGATATTCAGTCAAGCGTGGAACTGGTCACTCTGGGTGGCGATACCCTGCAGACGGTCATTACCAATGACAGTCTTAAGCGGTTGGGGCTCAAGACCGATTCTTTCGTAACGGCCGAGGTCAAGGCCCCCTGGGTGATTATCGCCAGGGAGAGTGCGCAGCCGGTGTGCAGTGCGGAAAACAGATTTCAGGGCACGGTTTCCCGTATTATCAGGGGAAGGATCACCACCGAGTTCGTGGTCCGCATTGCCGACGGCACGGAACTCTGCACCATCGTCACCAGGGAAAGCGACAGGAGTCTCGGCATCAGGGAAAACGATACAGTCT
>Ga0180008_1002046_pt1 | contig 11415 bp, 11 predicted proteins | sample MM_PW_MetaG_FD_121121 | JGI IMG/M metagenome (GOLD analysis project Ga0180008, IMG submission 121121) | Groundwater microbial communities from the Aspo Hard Rock Laboratory (HRL) deep subsurface site, Sweden - MM_PW_MetaG | ecosystem: Environmental > Aquatic > Deep subsurface > Groundwater... | reverse complement strand
TGCGCTTGCTCTTTTAGCTGCCTTACTTAACATCGATTATTGTTTTTACTGAATCAAATGATTATATATGTCTGCGTCCATCCGTCGCCGCGACACAGGTAAAGTCAAAAAAGTTTCTTGCTTCCTCCCAGGCGAAATCGACGTTTCCGCAAGCGAATAGCTGGCCGCATAGCGGAATTGATATAGTGGGAAGTTATCCAGCTGCCACAGCCTTTCCTGAGGAATTCCTTTCACGGGATAGGCGATGCAAGCACAGGGGTGCTAAAGGCTGCTATTTTGTAAATTATAAATAACGGGCATCTTGAATCGCCATTTCTCCCACAATGCGTCATTCGACAGTAGATCAACCATGAAATGGCTTACGTTTATCCTGCTGGTCTTGCCGGCATCGTATACCGGGCTTCTCATGAGAGATCCGTGTACTTCATAGGGACTCTCCATCTCTACGTCGATCAGCGTATCCGGGCGCACAGCCGTCCATTCCATTTTCCTGTTTTCTTTTTTCACTGTTTCTCGCAGGAAATCCGCAGCCTTGACATTATCGCGATGGGGAGGCAGCGCAAGCTTCATTATTGATAAAACTATTCGGTCCCCAAGCCTTGCCTTTTCCCCTGCTTTAGTGTCCGTATATGCGGTGGTGCTCATGAGAATAAGCTTTATCTTCCCGTCCTCCCTTTTTTCCGCGACCGCATCGATAATTTTTACCGCATCGGACACTAGATTGCGAGGGCTTCCGAAAAGTCCCTTGAAAGTAATATTATGCCCCAGGCAGGAGATTACCGCCGTACAGTCCTGCAGGAGATCGGCGACTTTCGATTCGTCGAATTCGCCGAAATTCCCTCGTTCGACTTCCACCAGCGGATTGGAAAGTATTTCTGCAGATAGAATGGCCTGTTCTCTGACTACGGCCCTGCACTTAATTTGCCTCTTGATCAATTGCATTACTACCAATCTGCCGGTGGCGCCGCTGGCGCCAAGAACCAGAATTTTCATTATAAGCCTGCCTTTTCTTCCGCTTTAAAAGCAAGTGGGTTAAAGCCCTTGACTATCAGATACGCGGCCAGGAACAGTTCAAAAAAAGCTGCGGGCAGATTCATGGCGAAATACAGGGGCGTCGCCATCTTTATGAAGCCCAGCATCAGCAGCAGCGTCGATGCCAACGTCAAGGTTATACCGACCATGCCCCAGAGCGACAGCCATCTCGGAACCAGCCTCGTCTTGAACATGCAGAGGGAAAGTATCAATCCTCCTGTCGCCCATGGCAGGATCATTCCGATATGATTCAGTAAATCCCTGCCCTTCCTGAGCAATTCTCCGAGCGTCTGGAAATAGGTCGAGTCGGGATGACCGGCCGAGACGAAATCTCCGCTCAGGATCGAGAGCAGCGATAGCGAGGCTATCCCCGCGAAGAGGAAGGCCGCGCCGATGATTCTGAATCCGAAATAAGCGAGCGCTAATTGCTTGTTATAATTTTTTATAACCGGATAGAACAGCACCGCGATGCCCACGTATACCGTGGCCATTGCCGCCTGAAAGAAGATCGCCGCCGAAACTTGCGTCCTGATTGAGGACAATTTCACGAGATAATCAGGATACTCCAATGCCGGCACGGAACTCAGTATTCCGAATACGATGCCGCATATCAACAATATTCCCGATTGCACGGCTGTTTTTTTGCTCGAATCCATCATCTGCTCCTTTGCTCTCATGCATCTTCATCTGGATATTGGAATACTTCGTCCAAAGGTACCCGGAAAACCTTCGCGATCTGAAACGCCATCTCCAGCGAAGGCGAGTAACGGCCCTGCTCTATCGCGATAATGGTCTGCCTGGTCACCTTGACGCGGTCCGCGAGCTCAGCCTGGGTCATCTCGTCCGCGGCAAAACGAAGTGACCGTATTTTGTTGATTACCCGCATCGGCCTGCCCATGGTTAAAAACCCCGTCGATAGGCGATCAGCTTCGCCACCAAAGCTACTAATCCTCCAACTATGAGTGCCAGGTAGAGGGCGTTCGCAATCCAGAACTGGTCGAATCGTAGCATCGCAAGGGCGATTACACCGAGTATACCTGCGGATAATGTGTAATAGCCGGCCAGCTCGCCTTGCCGGTTGATATTTATATCCCGTTCATCCTTGCGGTCAATTTCCTTAAGCGGACCGCTGCCGTTTATCTTCGCGGAAACGGCGGTACCTATCGACACGAGGATGGTGCCTACGATCGACGCGACGATCATCGCGCCTATCGTCATGATCATGGGCCATTGGTAGGCAATCTCAGCTACCGGCAGTCGCTGCAGCTGCCCCACGATATAATAGAAATAGATTCCTAGAATCAACGTAGACACTATGGTGCCTATCCAGGTGCACTTCTCTTCGAATGACATCCTAAGCTCCTTTATTATTAAGTTCCCATTAATGGGATTGCTTATTCTTCTTGATACCTTTGATGGCCAGCCAAAGCATAAATGAGATCTCCGCACACGCTCCGGGTATGAGCAGGAGATCATGGATGCCTGCGGACGGGAACAGGAAGTGTGTAAACGAACCCGCCAGGCCAAAAGCGGTTTCGCAGAAAAACAGGACCCCGAATATTCTTGGCAGGAACCCTGATTTATATACGAGCATTCCAAGCGGTAAAACCCAGAGCATGAAGAAAACTTCGGCGATCGCATAACCGTCCTCATACGTTTGAAGGTACAGCATTGCCTGAGCCTGTAGCTGATCAGGACTGAATGCGTTCAAGTATTCACTTCCGCCGAGCAGTCTAAGCGCAAGCAATTCGTTCAAGCAGTTGAGCATTCCCAGTGCAGCGCCTAAGGCTGCCAGTAAAACCATCAATGCAGCCCGGTTCCTATTTACCGCATAGAGGAGTTTATATAAAACCATCGCCGTTGCCGGAAGAAGCAGCATCATCGAAAGGTCGCAGGCAAACCCAAACCTAAACAGTAATTCAGCGAACCTGATATTGTTCGCGGTAGCGCTGATATTCCCTGGAACAATTAATGAGCCTCGTACGAATATTTGCGAGAAAGCGCCGGAAATGCTCATGAGTATCCATAAAACACCTGCGAATCTAGCTATTTTTGCGTCTGGAGCTCTATTTGGTTGATCTCCGACATATGAATTGACGATTTTCTCTTCATTAGGTAAAAGAATAGCTGCAAATGACATTGCGACTTCCTCTAATGTAAGGTTTCTTTGACATCTAGTAATGTAAAGAATAATGGACACTATGTCAAGATAATCTTACACTATTTTTTTTGCTGAAGCATAGGTGGTCAGTTTTTCTGAGCTGCACAGCCTGCTTTCATGCTTAACAACCTTTTAATGACATTCTGTCACTAATATCTTGACAAGTGACAATGTGTTCTTTATATTTATACTGTAAGGAACACACTGTCATTAATTAAGGAGACAAACATGCAATTGAACGGAAAAACCGCGCTGGTAACCGGAGCTTCTTCGGGAATAGGGAAGGAAACGGTAATAAGCCTCTTACAAGAAGGTGCGACTGTCTATGCGGCCGCCCGTCGGGTAGAGCAGATGGCCGAACTGAAAGCGGCCGGCGCCCACGTGATACGGCTCGATATCAGCGACGACAATTCCATCATGAGTGTCGTGAATCAGATCGCCAAGGAAGCTGGCTCTGTCGATATTTTGGTCAATAATGCCGGCTATGGCTCGTATGGCGCAGTTGAGGACGTTCCGCTTGAGGAGGCCCGTCGTCAGTTCGAGGTGAATATTTTTGGCTTGGCCCGTCTGACTCAGCTGGTACTGCCCGGGATGAGAAAGAACGGTTACGGCAAAATCATCAACATTTCGTCGATCGGAGGCAAGATTTATACCCCATTTGGGGCCTGGTATCATGCGACCAAACACGCGCTGGAAGGCTTTTCGGATGCGCTCCGCTTTGAGACTGCGCCGTTCGGAATCGATGTGGTGGTGGTGGAACCGGGCGGAATCGCTACAGAATGGGGCCAAATCGCCGTGGACAATCTGCGTAAAACCTCCGCCAAGGGTGCCTACGCCGAGCTGGCCGGACAGACCGCGGACAGGACAGAAAAAATGTACTCCTCGGGTAAACTTTCGCATCCCTCCCTGATCGCAAAAGTGATCCGGCAGGCAGTCACGGCCAGGCGTCCGAAAACCCGTTACGCGGCGGGTTCAATGGCCGGCTTTGCTCTCTTTATGCGGCGCTGGCTCTCCGACCGAATGTTTGATACACTGATCCGCAATATGTCGTAAGGAGAATGACTCCGGAATGAAAAGCCAGGACTGGCAGCGCGCCAGAACGGGAGAGCAGGTGGAGCAGCGGATCCGCGAGATCCAGGATGCCGCTGCCCGCCTTATAAAAACCCTTCCCTACGAAAAAGTGACACTCCTCAGGATCGCGCAGGAGCTTAATTTTACCCGCTCAAACGTGTACCGCTATTTCTCTACCAAAGAAGAAATTTTCCTGTCAATCTATGTCGCGGACATGCGGCATTGGAGCGAGGACATTGAGCAGGCGTTCAGCGAGCCGCTGTCGATCGAGGAATTCGCAGCACGCTGGACAGAAATCCTTTGCCGGCAGGAAGAGTTGTTGGAGCTTTCGCCGCTGTTGGCTATAACACTGGAGCGCAATACTTCCGAAGAAGCCTTCAGGGAAACGAAGCTCTTCCTTGGCGAACTGCTGGTCCGGCTGGTCGGGGTGCTGCACAGAGCGTTGCCGTCCTTCTCTGAGGATCAATTAGTGGAATTCGCCCGGATACAGCAGGTGCTTTTCTCCGGGGCCTGGCCGATGTCGCGGCTGCCGGAGTGGCAGAAAGAAATACTGCGCGACCTGGGCATGGAAGCGCTGATCCTCGATTTTCCCGGCTTTTACCAAGCCACTATTCTGCGTATCCTGAAAACCCTGGACGGGGAGAATTGCTCCGAGCAGTGATGGATGGGGTGATCTTTATGGAATATAAAACCGGTGGAAGAGACCGCTAGCCGAACCTGGTTCTTTGCTGCCCAAGTATACCTCGTTCATGGCTTAATCATGTTGGCAAGCCTGATTGAGAAGTTGCGTGGCAGCAGACACATGGGTCAATATGTTGTTCGAGTGACTACCTGTGTTGAAAAAATGCACTATAATCCAACTTCCGACACCGTAATCTGGACAGCCTCCCCTAACGGGATTCTATTCTGCCTCACCTATTTATTTGCCCCAAATGCCAGAGGGCCATATCGATTGTGGGAATAATCACCACGGTTACGTGGTGTTGCCGAGTGGAATTGAATGTAGTATGCGCTACCGCGCACGACGTCATCGAGGATCCCCTCGAGATAAGTAAAAGTTATCGAATGGGCCAAGCTACAAGCATGAGAGCAGCCAGTGATCGTCTGTGTTCGTTTACATCTTGAGATGGTTCAGGCGTGGGTATAATAGCCAAAAACGAATTTTATGCTGAACAGGATAACACCTCGAAATTGGTGCTTATGCAGCGACTGGAGTGATATATTTTTAAGTTTTGTCAAATCGGCGGGATTTAAGGATTGACAGCATGAATAGACTGGAATTACTATTGATATTGTCGGCATTTGCCCTAGTCCAAAGCCAGAGGGCTGAAAAACTCTGATTGATTCAGTTATTCGGGTTGCGAAAACAGTCGTAGTTCTGGGAAAAAGCCGAGCTATGACGCAGGATCGCAAAAATCCCGAAATGACAGTTCCGTTAATGAGGATGATTGATCTGAATTTTTGAGTATATGACAGGACTTGTTCTAGAAGGATCCAGTGCAGCTGTTGTTGTATTTTCTATAGCTTTTTTACTTGCTGTTTCAAATACAATGATTTCCTAAGCTTCTATGTTTGAGGGGCCTTTACTGGTTCAAGAAGGATTTTAGTGGTCTATCAATAGGGAGATTGAAATGAAGAACAGAATTAGAATATTAAGTATGGCTATATTTTTGGGTATATTGGTGTTGGGTGGATGTATGTCCGAAAAAGAAAAGGTTAATCCTGAGCCGGTGGTCCAGTCCGCCGCTGTCGTGTCTGATTTTGATGGCAATGTTTACCCTACCATCCGCATCGGTAATCAGACCTGGATGGCCGAGAACCTGCGCAGCACCCATTATAGTGATGGCACCCCGGTCGACAGTCAGAGCTACGAAAATAGCGAGGCCAATGCTGACCAGTATGGACGGCTTTATACCCGTGAAGCTATCATGAGAGGTGCTTCCAGCAGTAGTAACAGCCCGAGCGGAGTGCAGGGTATCGCTCCGGCAGGCTGGCATATCCCCAGTCGGGAAGAGTGGAATCAGCTTTTAACTACGCTGGGCGGCCATCAGGTAGCTGGAGGCAAGTTGAAGGAATTAGGACCGGTCCATTGGGCTGCGCCGAATACTGGCGCTAGTAATGAAAGTCTTATGGCAGTTTTACCAGCTGGAATGCTACTTGGAGGAACAACACCTCAATGGCTGGGTACCCATGCTGTTTTTACCACTTCTGAGTATAATTCCAGAGAACTGTTTGTAGTAATTTTGTATCACGATAATGAGCAAGCCGCTATTGAAGGCTTTTTCCCCGGGGATGCAGTCTCGGTGCGCTGTGTCAAGAATGAATAAAAACCAGGATTCAATAGAGTTGAAAGCCAAAAACTGTATAACTTCTATCTGAATTTTTCTCCCTGGCCGTAGGGCGACCATTACCAGGTGCCTGTGTTGCTTCCTGAGCGTAGCTCAGGCGCTACCAGTCCTTTGGTGGACTTGCAGCACATATTCCAACTATTCGCGCGATTTCACCTATACTGCCATGTTCTGGTTTTAGAAGGTAAGTGTCCATAGTGCAAAAGTTGGCTGGCAATCATCTGGCAAGACGCGCATTATACAGAGGAGGTCCTTATGATTTTCCGTACACCATTTAAATGCCTCATGCTCTGTTTTTTTCTTTTCGCGGCCCTTTCTGGTGCCTGGGCTGTGCTTAGGCCTGAAGTCCGGGACGATCCCTACGAATTTTATTACTCGACCCGGGGTTTTAGCGGCACCATTACCGTTCAGCGCAATCCCGGCTCGGCCCCCGAAACCCTGTCAATGGACAGCGCCAGGCTTTGGACTAAATTCCCCATGCCCCCGGATGGTATCTATGAGGACCGGCTTATCGTGTCCTTCGGCTTTGCGGACACCAATGTGGAGGTCCGGGCTTATTTGCGCTGGGACAAAGGCACGTGGCAGGTGAGCATGGTCGAAGGGGACCCGCAATCGACCTACATCGGTGTTGGCCACGACAGGGACGAACATGACTATACCCAGTTCGGCTTCGCCCGGGTCAATGACTATACTCTGGACATCGATCATGATGAAGTAGGTGAAATTGCCAACATCAGTCTGGACATGGGGACCGAGACTCTGGGCTATTTTGGCGATTGGATTAAAGCCGACGTGTATCGGGTTCTTGATTTCTCTGGAATTGCCCAGTTCCGCACTGAGTTTTATGTCATCCCGGACATCGGTCGCAGTCAATACTCTGCCCTTGAGGCCCGGTATCTGGACACTACCGGCTACACCGGGCGCATTACCCCAGCCCTGACAACACAGGTATTTGCCGATCCGGAAACGTACTTACCCTCCTTGGTCAAGGAGCTTCTTCAAGGGGTAGAAGACGATTTTCTTGCAATTAAAATCCTTCATGATTGGGTTACAAAAAACATTTACTACGACCTCGACTGCTACCAGGGAGGGCGAAACACCTGCCCCACAGACCCCTATGGCACAGTGCTAAACCATAAAAGTGTCTGCGAGGGTTTTGCAAAATTGATGGAGCAGCTGGGACGCTATGCTCATCTGCCCATTATGTCCATCGGGGGCTACGTGAAGGGCGGCGGGTTTTACACCGAAGGACAGCTGACCCGCCACGCATACAATATTGTCTACGTAAACGGCCAGTGGTACATCGTCGATGCAACCCACGATACGGGGAACTCCTGGCAAGCCGGGGTGTTCAAGGACGGGAGGCAAAGCAACAACAAGCTCTTTCTTCCTATGGAATATACCTGGTGGTATTACCACCCTTACCGACCTCAATACCAGTTTCGGGATCCTCTCATTAGCTACGACCAATACCGCGACCTTAATCAGAATGGAATGAACGTATCGTTTATATACGAGTTGGGTTCGGCAGGAGAGCTGACCATCGTTCATCCCATTCCTTTGAAGGTTCAACCGGATCAGCAGGCCTATGTTTTGGTAGTTTCAGCCCCGGCGCATACAAAATTTTCATTTACCTATAGCTCGGATGCCGGGCTCAAAGCTTCTGAAGCAGTGTTTTCGTCCTATGATGGACAGAACTATCATTTTGCCATTGCCCCCAATCAGGTCGAGCCTTATCGGATGTTTTTGCACTATCGCAGCCCTGGCATGTCGGCATATGCTACTTTTGCCGCCTTGTATATCGAACCAAAAAAACTGTTTATCGCGCCTTTTCCGGCGACCTTCTGGGACTGGACTGATCGTGGCGGCTACATTGTGGGGGACCTGGTTTCGTCTCTTTCAAGCACCCGTGACTTCGACCTGCACATCATTCTGCCCGATGCTCTGACCGCGACACTTCTGGAGGCCGACAGTAGAACCCGTTGGTCCCTGGTAAAAGACGGTGATCGCTTCACGGTACACATTCCCCGGGGAGACCTGGAGAATCTTACAGGCAAGGTACTGCGCCTTTACGTAACCTACGCCGATATCAACTACGGGAAAGCCCTTCTTCAGTGGCCCATCATCCGGTAAGTTCTTCAGGGGCGGCTACCTTTGTACATCCCCGGGATTTTGGTCCCTCCAGAGGACGAAAAGTTCGATGACGAAACTGATTATGTATCCAGGCTGACTGGCAGTGCGGCACTTATCGTTTTTTAAAGGAGCCGGTTCGCAGTCGCCCCATCTTCGTATCGCTACCCCAGGTGTGCACCTCCTGTTATAATTTCTTTGGTCCTAGGTTCACTATGGTTCCTGTTATTTACCCCGAATGCCAAGGGTCCATGTCGGTTGTGGTAATAATCACCACGCTTACGTGGTGTTGCCGATGCAGCGGCCGGGGCGATGTATCATTGAGTTTTGTCAAATTGATGAGAATCAGGGATTGACAGCAGAAATAGACTGGAATTACTATTGAAATAGTAGGCGTTTATCTCAGTCTAAAGTCTGAGGGCCGAAAAAAACTGATTGGTTCAGTTGTCCAGGTTGCGAAAAAAGCCTTAGTTCGGAGAAAGAGCCGAATTATGACACATAATCGCAAATTTCCGAAATGACAGTTTCTATCAGTTTAAGCGTTCTGCATATATAAAACTAGTAATTTAGTATCTCTATTCTATTAAAAAAAAGTCTAGAAATATAATCAGATAAATATATTGATTATGGACAATAACTTTTTAAAACATACTAAAAAATTTATTATTTTGAGATTACTCGATTGCCGGCTGATGTTTAATTTGAACTGTTTTATCTGAAGAAAGATGAAATTTTAGGAGGGAAAATAATGGATATTAATCTGACCGTAATTTTATCTTTTACTGCAGTTTTGATTCTTATTGCATTGTTGTATAAAAATTCGACATTAGATAAAATTGCATTCCTTCCAGAAGAGAAAATTTTATTTGAAGAAGGTGGGGTTAGGGTTGAGCAAGCTGGATCTCCAAGATCCTCAGTATTTTCAAATTGCATTGTCCGGATCACAGATAAACGCATTATAATAGCGCAGAAAATTCTTTTATCTAAAAGGTACGCTTTGAGGCATGTTATAGCGTATAAGCGGCTGTTGGATTCAACAAATCTGAAGACTTCAATAAAAAAAGGTTATCTTTCCATGACAATTTCAACGTCAGATTTAAAATTAAGTGATACAGACGGTGTTACTACTGTCCGGATAGAAATACCGGAATCAGTATTGACTAAGCGCCGGTATATTACATTTAAAACTGCAGGTAAAGATTACTATTTGAATTTGTAAATTAAAGAATTTTAAGATTACTGCCGGGAGTAGCAGCGATCGTCGGCAGCGTGGCAGGATTCGCGACGCGTATCAGTTCCTCGCTGGTTCTCAGGTCGACAGCCACAAGATGATTGCAGGTGCCGTTTAAATCGATGGCGTAGATCAGTTCCCGATCGGACACTATAACCGCCGGGTGCTTACGGTGTAGTCGCGCTGCCATAAACGCTCCAGTGTGCCGTCCGCGGCTATCCTGAGCGCGATAAGAGTGACGACGCCTTGGTCGATTCCGGCCACGTTGCCGGAGGCATCGTCGCTTGCCAGATAGAAAAATCTCCAGCCCGTCCCGCCCGCATTCCCGAATATCGGTTCTCCGGCATGCGGCTGGTTCTGAAGCGAGCAGCTTCACGCGCTTTCCTGGCAGAATATTCGCATGGTTTCATGTGCGTTCCTGCGCTATTGCTTGTGAATATATTATTCCTCTGTTTGTGTTGGTGCGGCTAGCGGGTAGTCTGAGAGAGGCCGCGCTGGTTCGAGCTGATTCGCAGACTACGGCGGCGCCGCGGGGCAAAGCCCGCAGCCTCCTCACCCGGCGTGGGCAAATACATTACTCATCCTCCAGGGGGATGCGGATGGTCGTGCCGTCGCCGTCGGCGTACACCCGGCCGCTATAGTTTTTCCTGACCGGATCGATGTAGTAGTGCTTGGTCAGCTGCCGCGTCGGCAGCGTCGGCGCGAAATGGGCTAGAGCCAGGCGTCTTACCTCCAGTTCTTCTGCCATTGAGCCAACCTCATTTACATCGGGGTGGTATTCGCGGATGTCATAGAAAATTTTGGCGTTCCGGTGATCGCCGTTCTCGCGGAAGCCGTTCTCCATGAGTTCAACCAGTTCGAAATTCATGATGTCCATTACCAGGAGATCGGCGTCTGTGGACTGATGGCGCAGCTCATCGGTAATCAGGGTGTCGCCGGATATTACTACTTTCTTTCCGGCAAACTCGACTGTGTAGCCGAACACCGGCTCTACCGGCGGGTGGGCGACCCGAAAGGCCGTTACCGTAACCCCGTCATTTTGGTATACTTCTATAACAGTTCCGTCGGCGCTGAACTCCGAAGCTGTGGCAAACTGGAACTCCGATGGCATGATCTCTTCGCTGTGATGCTGGGTCCGATACGCTGAATCCGCCCTATAGACGGTGTTGAATCCATCCACAATGCCAGTGACTCCACTTGGTCCATGGATCACCAAATCCTTCTGGCGTCCAAGCATATAGCTTCGCTGCATGACCTCGCCAAGGTCGGCGATGTGGTCATTGTGGAAATGGGTTATAAAAACTGCATCCAGCATATCCATGGGCAGCTGGAGCTGTTCCATCCGTTTCTGGGCATAATCCCCGGCGTCGAAAAGCAGGAACTGGCCGTTTACAAAAACGGCGGTGGCGGACTGAGCCTCGGTAGGACTCATCGGTCCGGCC
>Ga0180008_1002045_pt1 | contig 11417 bp, 9 predicted proteins | sample MM_PW_MetaG_FD_121121 | JGI IMG/M metagenome (GOLD analysis project Ga0180008, IMG submission 121121) | Groundwater microbial communities from the Aspo Hard Rock Laboratory (HRL) deep subsurface site, Sweden - MM_PW_MetaG | ecosystem: Environmental > Aquatic > Deep subsurface > Groundwater... | reverse complement strand
TTAAGGAAGTTTTGTTTAAAAAACTGTTGAAAGCGTGTCATCATCCCCTGATAGTTGTAAATGTTTAAATACTAAATAAATTATATTTTAATAATTCTACAATTTGTAGTAAAAAAATATCTTTAATATACAATATATTGTATATTGATACTATCTCAAATGGAATGCCCATATTGTTCATCAAGCTCGAAAGTTACAGATAAACGAAAATCTCCAGAAGGCATAAGAAGGCGAAGAGAATGTTTAAAATGTAAAAAGAGGTTCACTACTTATGAAAAAATTGAGAAAAGTGATTTTTATGTTATAAAAAAAGATGGCAGAAGAGAAAGGTTTAATCGAGAAAAACTTGAAAATGGAATTGAACGTGCTTTTGAAAAGCGACCAATTCAAAAAGAAAAAATATCTCAAATGATAAACGAAATTGAAGATATTTTAAGAAAAAAAGGCAAAAAAGAAATTAAAAGCACAACTATCGGAGAACTTATAATGAAAAAAATAAAAAAACTCGACAATATTGCATACATTCGGTTTGCTTCTGTTTATAGAGAATTTCAAGACATCAAAGATTTTAAACGTGAATTAAAGGGGTTGGGGTGAAATGGTTGGAAAAATACGAAAACGAGATGGAAGCGTAGTTTCTTTTTCAAAAGAAAAAATAATTGAAGCAATTTGGAAAGCTGTGAAAGCTGTTGGTGGCAAAGACAAAGAAAAAACAATTCAAATTTCAAATTCTATTTTTGAAACATTAGAACAAAAATATGGAGAATTTGGAGTTCCTGATGTTGAAGAAGTTCAAGACCTTGTTGAAAAAATTTTAATTGAAGGAGGTTATGCAAAAGTTGCAAAAGCTTATATTCTTTATAGAAAAAGCCATGAAGAGCTGCGAAATGTTAAAGGACTTTTTGACACAATTGAAGCTGTTGATGATTATATTTCTTTAAATGATTGGATGGTTAAGGAAAACTCGAACATGGGTTTTTCGTTGCAAGGACTTAATAATTATATTGCTACAAAAATAATTAGTAATTATTGGACAAGAAGAATTTATCCTGAAGCTATTCGTAAAGCACATGAAAACGGAGACATTCATGTTCATGACCTTGGAACCTTGGGTGCATATTGTGTTGGATGGGATTTAAAGGACTTGCTCTTAACAGGTTTTACAGGAGTTACAGGAAAAGTTGCTTGCAAAGCTCCAAAGCACCTTAGAACAGCACTGGGTCAGGTAATCAACTTTTTTTATACTTTACAAGGAGAAAGTGCAGGTGCTCAGGCATTTTCAAATTTTGACACCTTATTAGCTCCTTTTATTCGCTATGATAACATGACTTACAAAGAAGTTAAACAATGCATGCAAGAATTTTTGTTTAATATGTCTGTTCCAACAAGAGTTGGTTTTCAAACACCTTTTACAAATATTACAATGGACTTGAAAGTTCCAAATTATATGAAAGATGAACCTGTGATAATTGGTGGCAAACCGCAAAAAGAAACTTACAAAGAGTTTCAAAAAGAAATCGACATAATTAATCAGGCTTTTGTAGAGTGCATGGTTGAAGGTGATGCAAAAGGAATGATTTTCACTTTTCCGATTCCAACTTATAATATTACAAAAGATTTTGATTGGGACAATCCTATCCACGACAAAATCTGGGAAATGACTGCAAAATATGGGATTCCTTATTTTTCTAATTTTATAAATTCAGATATGAAACCTGAAGATGCTCGAAGTATGTGTTGCAGATTAAGAATAGACCAAAAAGAATTACAAAGAAGAGGCGGTGGTTTGTTTGGATCAAATCCTCAAACAGGTTCGCTTGGCGTTGTTACAATAAATTTGCCTAGGTTGGGTTTCAAATATTCAGATGAAGAAAGTTTTTTTCAAAGATTAGAAGAACTTATGGAGCTTGCAAAAGAAAGTTTAGAAATTAAAAGAAAAGCAATTGAACAATTTACAGAAAAAGGTTTGTATCCTTATTCAAAATTTTATTTAAGGTATGTTTATCAGAGATTTGGAAAATATTGGAAAAACCACTTTTCAACAATTGGATTAATTGGAATGAACGAAGCTATTTTGAATTTTTTTCCTGGAGAAAATATTGGAACTGAAAAAGGAAAAGCTTTTGCAACAAAAGTTTTGAATTTTATGCGGACAAAACTTGAAGAATTTCAAATGGAAACAGAAAACATTTACAATCTTGAAGCAACTCCTGCCGAAGGAACTTCATATCGTTTTGCCCGTTTAGATAAAAAAAGATTTGGAAATATAATTGTTGCAAATGAAATTTCTGTCAAAGAGAAAAATTCAAAACCGTATTATACAAATTCTACCCAACTTCCTGTGAATTATACAAAAGATTTGTTTCATGCTTTAGAATTGCAAGATGGTTTGCAATGTTTATATACAGGTGGAACTGTTTTTCATTGTTTTGTTGGAGAAAAGCTTGAAAAAGATGCTGTGAAACAACTTGTGAAAAAAATTGCTGAGAACTTTAGTTTACCTTATTTTACATTAACTCCTATTTTTTCGATTTGTCCTGTTCATGGATATATTTCAGGAGATCACCAATATTGTCCTAAATGTGATGCAGAAATTGGGTATAATCCAAATGCAAATTTAGAAATGAAAATTCCTATTGAGGTGAAGAAATGACAGAAAGAACAAAATGCCAAAGAGTAACGCGGTGTGTTGGTTACTTTAGGCCAATAGATCAGATGAACGAAGGAAAACAAGAAGAGGTCAATGATAGAGTAATGTTTGAAGTAGGCACTTGCCAATAAAATGAAAATAAAAGGTTTGCAAAAATTGACTTTGATAGATTATCCAGGAAAGTTAGCTTGTACTATTTTTCTTTTTGGTTGTAATTTCCGATGTGGATTTTGCCATAACCCTGAATTGGTTCTTAATAAATTAGGGGGGAATATTTCTGAACAAGAAGTTTTAGATTTTCTTGAAAAAAGGAAAAAGTATCTTGAAGGAATTTGTATTACAGGTGGAGAACCGCTTTTAACATTGGAAAAAGATTTTCTTAAAAAAATAAAATCACTTGGGTATAAAATAAAATTAGACACAAACGGAAGTTTTCCCGAAAAACTTGAAGAATTTGTTTCAGAAGGATTAATTGATTTTGTTTCAATGGATATTAAAAGTTCAAAGGAAAATTATCTAAAAGTTTCAAATTCTAAAATTGAAATTGAAAAAATTGAAAAAAGTATTAAATTAATTTCTGGGTTAAAAGATTATGAGTTCAGAACCACAATTCTTGAAGAAATTCATACTACTGAAGAAATGGAAAAAATTGGAAAATGGTTAAATGAATTAATTGGAAAAATACCAAAAAAATATTTTCTTCAAGGATTTAAAAATAATGGAAAATTTATTGACCAAAAATACCAAAACAAAATTGATGTTACAGAAGTTTTTCTTGAAAGATTAAAACAAAAAATTGAATGTTATTTTGAAGAAGTTGGAATTAGGGTTTAAAACAAATTCTAGAAGACAATAATATTTAAAAGAAAGAAATCTTTTCAAAAAACATGAAAACAAGACCTGAATGGGAAGAATATTTTATGAGCCAAGCTATTCTTGCTTCATATAGAGCAAGTTGTAAGTATATTCAAGCAGGAGCTGTTATTGTCAAAGACAAAAGAATTATTTCTACCGGTTATAATGGAGCTCCGCCCGGTCTTAAAAATTGTTTGGATAATGATTGCAGAAAGGATTTAGCTGGAATCAAACAAGGCGAGAAAAATTCTGGTATGTGCATAGGAGAACATGCAGAAAGAAACGCAATACTTCAAATTTCAAGAGAACAATCAAAAGGATCTACCATTTATTCAAGACTTCTTCCTTGTACTGATTGTGCTAAACAAATTATTGGTGCTGAAATTGAAGAAGTTTATTATTTTGAAATATATAAAGAAAAAAATAATATAGCTAGAGAAATTCTTAAAGAAAAAGGGGTTTCATTAAAAAAATTTGAAAACACAAATCTAATTAAATTAAAAGAGTTCTTAGAGGGAATCTATAATAAAAATGGTTTTAAAATTTAATGGACAAGAATTTACAACAGATGATGACTTGAAAATAACTTCGTTAGGAGTTTTGCCTAGTAAAGAAATAAAAAATAAAAGATTAAAGGAAATATTTTTGCAAAAATATGGGAGAAGTTTTTTAGGTGCAGATGATTTAGTTCCTTATGCACAATCCCTTGTTTCAGGTGGAATGGATTTTGAACAATTAGAAAATGAAATTTTAGGAGATATATTAGATCCTGAAAAAGAAGATTTAAGAGAAATTGAATTTAAAAAATCTGCAACAGGAATTGCAAGAGGTCATTCCTTAGGAGGGTTGCCAGTTATTGCACTTGGAATAACTGGAACAAAAATGATTGATTCTGGTTTAACAGGTTTAGTTTATTCGCGTTCTTTGGCCACAAGCAGTAGAAGAAGAGAAACTACTGCTTCGGAAATATCTGTTCCAAAAATATTAACAAAACCAGAATATCAAACAATTTTACACGAATATTTAAAAATTTCAAAAGAAGTTTTAGATATGGCTCACGTGTTTAAAGAAAAATTTGGAAAACTAGGTGGTGTTGAAACCTTTAACAAAGTTATTCCATACAATAATCCAGCAAATTTATTTTATACAGTTCCTCTTGATTCTTTAACAACCCTTAAGTTTGAAACAGAAGCAGATCAACAAAACAAAAATGGAAATTTTGTTCCAAGAGAAATACATTCCTTAACAGAATCTTTTTTTGACTTAACAAAAAAAAATGGAATGGATATTATGTTTAATCAAAGAATACAAGTTCCAAGAGATACTTATTTACATTACACTGTTTTTACAGATCCTAACTCCTCTTCATATATTGGAGACTTAATTCAAACTCACGGACTAAAAATATCTCCAAAAATAATTGAATCTAATAATTATGCTTCTGCTGGTTTTAGAAAAGGATTGAAACAACTTGAACAAATTTTAAAAGAAGCTCATGAAACATTTGATCCTGAACTACTTTTAGAAAAATCAAAACAAGCTATGTTTGAGTTAAGAGAATTTTCAGCAAATTATAATTCTTCTATCAATGTCAAAATTCTGGATTCTTTGTCTTGGAGGGTTTGGTCTGAACAAAAAAGACATGCAACATTAAAACAAAATGTAGAATCTATTTATATTGCAGCAGATCGGGCTTTTAAAAACATTTCACATCTTTTACCAGAAATAAATTCTATTAATGAAAATGTTTGGAACCTTAATTCATTGGTAAATAAAGTAGAAAAAACAATAATTATAGATGATAGATTAAAAAGCAAACCAGATTTAGTAATTCCATATATTCAAAATACAGCAAAACAATTAATGTTGTATGGAAAAATGATCCAAAAAGGTATTGAAAAAAGAGATGCTCTTTATATTGTCCCAAAAAACATACGTGTTGGAACTTTTGAAAATTATGATTTAATAAATTTAATTGACTTAGAACTTCCTTTAAGATTATGTAATACCTGCGAACCAGAAAGAAAAGCAAGTTCACTGAAAAAAAGAGAGATAATTTCTGAAGCAATTCCAGAATTAAAAAATCTTCTAAAACCAAAATGTAATATTGGATTTTGTACTGAAGGAAAATATTGTGTTAATATTTTAGATATACGTGGATATGATCAAGAGATTCATAAAAAAGTGAAAGACCATATGTTGAATAAAGCCAGGTATTCTTAATAAACAATAATTTTATAAATTACTTAATTTTAGAAAAAACATGACAGATAATGAAGGAGTTTTGGAAATTGGTAATAAAGAAGAATTTGAAGAATTTATTTCAGATGGAATTGTGTTGGTTGATTTTTTTGCAGATTGGTGCATGCCTTGTTTGATGATGGCTCCTGTTATTGATGATTTGAGTGAAACTTTTGAAGGAAAAATAAAATTTGCAAAAGTAAACATTGACGATAATTCGGATATTGCTAGGAAATTTCATGTTAGTTCTATTCCAAATTTTGTGGTTTTCAAAGACGGAGAACCAATTGAACAATTTGTTGGAGCAATTTCAAGTGAAGAGTTTGAAAATAAGTTGAATAAATTAATTGAATAATTTTATAAACTAAATCTTTCTAATAAAAATATCTTATTAGTAAGAAGATAAACAAAAATGGCTCCGTAGCTCATAAAAGAAACCCGCTGGTTTCTTTTTAACTTCCTCGAAGCACTGAACGGCGATTTCGAATTGCCTCCAGTGAAATCGCGGACGCTACGAGCCCAAAAACAGAAATGGCTCCGTAGCTCAGTCTGGCAGAGCACTGGACTTTTATCGTATGGGAACGCCGTTCCCCTGACAAGTCACCCCTCCTTAAACGCGGAAGGGCGATTTCGAAACACCTCGATGAAACCGCGAGGATACGAAAGTGATCCAGGTGTCGGGGGTTCAAATCCCTCCGGGGCCGCTTTTTGAAAGGAACGACCAAAACGTTTAAAAACCAAATTTCATTATCTTTTATTATTAGAAAGTTGTTAAAATTTGTGACAACTGTGCTATAAAATTAAACCCCATTTAAGCCAACATGCATATTCTACAACCGAAACATTCTAAATTAAATGAAAAAGAAATTGAAACACTTTTAGAAAGATTAAATATTTCAAAAGCACAAATACCAAAAATTCTTTTGAGTGATCCTTGTTTGCCTGAAGGTTGCACTATCGGTGATCTTATTAAAATCGAAAGAAAAAATAAAAAGGAGCCGTATTTTCGGGTAGTTGTTTAAATGAAAAAAAACAAGCACCTTATTGTTGAAAAATATCTTAAGGAACATTCACTTGTTGAATCAAATATAACTTCATTTAATGATTTTGCTGAACATCGAATGCAAGAAATTGTTGATGAAATTTCTTCTTCAATAAATAATGAAGATTTTGAAATAAGTTTAGGAAAAATTAGAATAGGAAAACCAGAAGTTACTGAAGCTGATGGAAGTTCTTCTTTGATAATGCCTTATGATGCAAGACTAAGAAAGCTTACTTATTCTGCACCACTTTCTCTTGAAATAACTGTAAAAAAAGATGAACAAATTGATTCTGAAGAAGTAGAAATTGGGCGAGTTCCGATTATGGTAAAAAGTAAAATTTGTAATACAAGTGGGATGTCGAGGGAAGAATTGATTTCAAATTACAACGACCCTCTTGATCCTGGTGGATATTTTATAATTAAAGGTAATGAAAGAGTTATGGTTATGGCTGAAGATTTAGCAGAAGACCAACCTTTTATTGAAACAAATAAAAAAGGCGAACTTAATTTGAAAATGTTTTCTTTGAAAGGAACATATAGAATTCCAACTTTAATTTCAGAAAGTAAAGAAGGTTTATTTGAAGTTTCATTTAGTCGATTTAAAGATTTGCCCGCAATTGTTATTTTGAAAGCTCTTGGTTTAATAAAAGAATCTGAAATCGCGAAATACATTGGTAAGGAAACAGATAGTGTAATAATTAATTTATATGAATTTGTTAACTTAGCGACGCGTGAAGATGCGATGATGTTCATTGCAGAAAAAACAAATTTACAAGGAACAAAAAAAGAAATTCTTGATAGAGTTAAAATGAGAATTGATTCTTATCTTTTCCCGCACATTGGGCAAAAAAAAGAAGACCGAATGAAAAAAGCTGTTACATTATGTAAATTAATAAAACAATTTTTAATTGCAAAAGAAAATCCTCAATTAAGAACAGACAAAGATCATTATGGAAATAAAAGAGTTCGGCTTTCAGGTGATTTGCTTGCAACTTTATTCAGAGTTAATTTAGGAATTCTTGTTCGAGATATTCAATATTCTTTGCAAAAATCTGTGAAACGAAAAAAATTCTTTTCAATAAAAATTATTGCAAAATCAACTTTATTTTCTCATCGTGTTGAATCAGCTATTGCAACCGGTTCTTGGACAGGAGAAAGAAGCGGGATTACGCAGAACATGGACAAAACAAATTACCTTGCAACAATTTCTCAATTGCAAAGAGTTTCAAGTATGTTAGCAAGTGATCAAGAAAATTTCATGGCACGAACACTTCATCCAACTCATTATGGAAGATTTTGCCCGATTGAAACGCCAGAAGGAACAGAAATTGGTTTAAGAAAAAACCTTGCAATTTTAAGCAGAGTTTCAACGAGAGTTAATTTAGATGAAAATAAATTTTTAAAAGAATTAGAATCTTTTGGTTTAGAAAAAGAAGGCGTAAATGGAAGGGAAGTTTTCTTCAACGGAATTTATTTAGGAATGGTTGAAAACCCAGAAAATTTTGTTGATAAAATCCGTGAAAAAAGAAGAAATTGCGAACTTCCAATTCAATTAAATGTTGCAAACGAAGACGAATCACAAGTTGTTTTAATTTCAACAGAATCTGGAAGAGTTTTAAGACCTTTAATAATTTTAGAAAATGGTGCTTCAAAATTAAAAAATGAACACTTGGTTCAACTTGAACAAGGAGAAATTGATTGGAATTATCTTGTAAATAAAGGATTTATAGAATATCTCGACGCTGCTGAAGAAGAAAATGCTTTGGTTTCTTTGTATGAAGAAGAAGTTACTTCAGAACACACCCATCTTGAAATTGATACTGTTGATGTTTTTGGTGTTGTTACAGGACTTGTTCCATATGGAAATCACGACCAGAGTTCAAGATTGAACAGAGGAAGTAAAACGCAGAAACAAGCTCTTGGTTTATATGCTGCAAATTATTTGTGCAGATTGGACACAGATGTAAGTATTTTGCAATATCCCCAAAAACCAATTGTTAGAAGTTTTATTTATGATACATTAAGCACATATCCTGCTGGACAAAATCTTACAGTTGCGATTATGCCTTATCAAGGTTACAATATGGAAGATGCTCTTGTCTTAAACAAAGGAAGCTTAGACCGGGGAGTTGGAAGAAGTTTTTATTTTAGGCCATATTCTGCAATTGAAATGAATTATGCTGGGGGATTAAAAGATGAAATAGGTATTGTTGATAAAGATACAAGCGGATACAAAACAGAAGAAAGTTATAAACTTTTAGAAACAGATGGGATTGTTTATCCTGAAGCAGAAGTTAATGAAGGAGAAGTTTTAATTGGAAAAATGTCTCCTCCAAAATTCTTATCAGAAGCAAGGGAAATTTCTGTTCGAACAAAAAAAGAAGGGTCTGTTACAATGAGGCAAGAAGAAAAAGGAACAGTAGAAGCTGTGTTTATTACAGAAGACAGCGAAGGAAATAAAATTGTTCAAGTTAAAACACGAGACCAAAGAATTCCTGAACTCGGGGATAAATTTGCAACTTCGCATGGTCAGAAAGGAGTTGTTGGAATGATTGCTCCTGAATCAGATATTCCGTTTACATCAAGAGGAATAAAACCAGATGTTCTTTTTAACCCGCACGGTTTACCAAGCCGAATGACAGTTGGATATTTACTTGAATTACTTGCAGGGAAGGTTGGTTGTTTGAAAGGAGAAATAATTGATGGAACTTCATTTTCTGGGGTGAGCAAAAAAGAACTAAAAGACCAAATGGCTGAACTTGGATTTAGAGAAGATGGAAAAGAAACAATGTATGACGGAATTACAGGTAAAAAAATGAAGGCCAAAATTTTTGTTGGAAATTTATATTATTTAAAATTAAAATATATGGTTGCAAACAAATTGCATGGTCGTGCTTCTGGAAAAGTTGCTCTTTTAACACGTCAACCTATTGAAGGTCGTTCAAGAGGCGGTGCTTTAAGATTAGGAGAAATGGAACAGCAAGCACTTGTTGCACACGGTGCTTCACTTTTATTAAAAGAAAGATATGATTCAGATAAAGTTGTTTTACCAATTTGCACAAAATGCGGGACAATTGGAATTGAAGATAACATACGTGGGAAAACGTTTTGTCCTATGTGTTCAACAGAAGAAATAGAACCAATCGAAGTTTCATATGCTTTCAAATTATTACTTGAAGAACTTCAAGGGTTGCACATTCACACTAAATTTAAATTGAAGAATAAATACGAATAATGAGAAAAACAATAAAGAAAAAAATAAGTGAAATAAGTTTTTCATTACTTAGTCCTGAACAAATTAAAAAACTTTCATGCGCAAAAATAGTTACGCCTGAACTTTATGATATAGATGGTTACCCTGTCGACGGCGGTTTAATGGATTTACGACTTGGTGCAATTGATCCTGGTGTAAGATGTCGAACATGTGGTGGGAGATTGCAAGAATGTTTAGGTCATCCAGGAAGTATTGATTTAGCAAGACCTGTTGTTCATTTAAAATATATTCCGTTAATTGAATTATGTTTAAGATGTTTTTGTCATGAATGTAACAAATTATTAATTGCTGAAAAAGATTTAGAAAAATACTCACCAAAGCAAAGAGCGAAAAAAGCAAAAGATGCTAAAAAGTGTCCTTATTGTGGGGCTGTTCATGAAAAAGTTAAATTAGACAAGCCTTCTAGTTTTTATATTGGAAAGAAAAGATTATTCCCTACACAAGTAAGAGAAATGCTTGTAAGTATTCCTGAAGAAGAATTAATAAAAGCGGGAATTAATCCGAAAAATTCTAGACCTGAATGGGCTATTTTAACCACCTTAATTGTTCCTCCTGTAACTGTTCGTCCAAGTATTATTTTAGAAAGTGGGGAAAGAAGTGAAGATGATTTAACGCACAAACTTTCAGATATTATTCGGGCAAACCAACGACTTTGGGAAAACCTTAATGCAGGTGCACCAGAAGTTATTATTGAAGACTTGTGGGATTTATTGCAATTTCATATAACAACTTTTTTTGATAATACTGTTACAAGAATTCCTCCTGCACGACACCGAAGTGGTCAACCATTGAAAACAATTACAGAAAGAATTAAAGGAAAAGAAGGAAGAATTCGAAAAAACCTTGCAGGAAAAAGAGTGAACTATTCTGCGCGAACAGTTATTTCGCCTGACCCTTCTCTTGAAATAAATGAAGTTGGAGTTCCTTATGAAATCGCAAGAATTGTTACTGTTGCTGAAACAGTTACTGATTTAAATCTTAAAAAATTAAAAGATTTAATTAAAAAAGCAGAAGTTTATCCTGGTGCAAATTATATTATTCGCCCTGATGGAAAAAGAAAAAAAATTACAGAAGATCTTAAAGAAGAAATTATGAACGAGCTTGTTTCTGGTTATAAAGTTGAAAGACATTTGCAAAACGGCGATGTTGTTTTATTTAATCGTCATCCAAGTTTGCACAAGGGAAGTTTAATGGCTCATTATGTTCGGGTTTTGCCAGGAAGAACATTTAGATTACATCCTGCTGCGGCTCCGCCATATGCTGCAGATTTTGATGGAGATGAAATGAATATTCACTCACCACAAACAGAAGAAGCTCGTGCAGAAGCAAAAATTCTTCTTGATGTTAAACAAAAT
>Ga0180008_1002044_pt1 | contig 11428 bp, 14 predicted proteins | sample MM_PW_MetaG_FD_121121 | JGI IMG/M metagenome (GOLD analysis project Ga0180008, IMG submission 121121) | Groundwater microbial communities from the Aspo Hard Rock Laboratory (HRL) deep subsurface site, Sweden - MM_PW_MetaG | ecosystem: Environmental > Aquatic > Deep subsurface > Groundwater... | reverse complement strand
GTATGGGCTGGTAGTTTTAAAGAGGAATGGGTTTTTGGAAAATTAAGTAAAGCGATACGAGCAATCGTCGCATTTTTAAATACAAATATGGAGGAATGAAATAAATGAGTAAAATGCTACCCGAGTACAACAGACAAAAAATTGCTGTCACATTTGCTACATCTGCCACTACTTCAGTTGATACAACCTTGACAGAACCAAATCTGGTTCACTCCTTACTAGTCATTGGACATACCTGGGCGGTAGCCGGAGCCGAAGCTAGTGCAGCGTCTGGGGGAGTAGTATCAATCATTGATGTCGATGGCAGGGTTGTTAAGACTTTTACAGAAGTATTGACTGGAGTTACAACATTACTGTCTGGAGATGTTATGGTATTTCCCAATGATGTGGTAAGATATGCATTAACTGTAACAGATGGGGCCGCCAGATGTGTCAGTGGAACTACCGCCACAGCTGCTGATGGGACATACAATACACCTACAGCAACGATTGTGTTGTACAAGTATTAAGAGAAAAGGATAGTTATGATTGTATACCTTGCATTAAATAAAATTAATGGAAAGAAATATATTGGACTTACTATAAAATCATTGGAATGTCGTATTACGCGACACCTGAGTTGTAAGCATGGAATTTTTCCTAGAGCTTTACGCAAGTATGGACTACAGTCTTTTGACTTTTCTGTAATTGACATGGCAACTTCGAGAGAGATATTAGCAGAAAAAGAAAAGTATTGGATTACTTTTTATAATTCCAAAGTGCCTAACGGTTATAATTTAACAGACGGAGGAGAGGGATTATCTGGATGGAGACCCACAGAAGAAACGAAAAGTAATATGTCTGGTGCTAAGAAAGGTAAATCCTTCTCGGATGAACATAGAAAACATATATCCGAGGCAAAGAGAGGTAAATCTCATTCAGATGAGACTAAGAATAAGATATCTGAATCTAGGAAAGGTAAACCTTTCTCAACAGAACATAAGGAAAATTTATCAAAAGCTCATAAGGGCAAAATTCCTTGGAATAAAGGTAAAAAGGGACTTCAAGTAGCTTGGAATAAGGGAAACGGTAAGTAGACGAGATAATTATGGAAAATTGGAGTTCTACTCAAGATATAGTTACGCAAAGGCATCTAGCGGCGGCTGATAAGCTTTTTTCTTATGAAGTTAACAATTCTAAATTACTCAAAATGCATCAAAGCACTGCTAAAACACGACTCATCCTTGGAGGAAAGAGGTCTGGTAAAACGACTTGGGGTGTTGTGGAGTGCTGTTGGGCTGCTCTTGGTATTCATCCTTACTTGGATTATCCTGCACCACCGCTCAAGATAAGGGTCTGCGGTGTATCCAATGAGGGAGTTAGGGCAATCCTACTTCCAATGTTTCTGGAATGGTTGCCAAGACATGCAATAAAGAAGATGCCTACCAAAGATGATATGACTATGATCTTACACAATGGCACCTTCATAGAGATGAAGTCCTACGAGCAGGATGTAGAGAAGTACGAAGGAACAGAAAGACATATTTGCTGGATGGATGAAGAACCACCCAGAGTACTATATGAATCAAATTTTATGCGGACAATTAGTAGTGGAATCAATGGACGTCTTATTATCACCTGTACTCCACTACACGGAATGAATTGGATTTATGATGAGTTGTATGATAATCCAATGGCAATTCCCCCAGCCGTTGAACATATACATGTGTCGATTTTTGATAATCCCCACTTAGGGGAAGAGGCATTAGATACAATTAAAAAAGATCCTGCGATGCAGGATAGTTTAGACGCCGTGTTATATGGGCAATTTGTTCCAAAGAGTGGATTAGTTTACAAGGAATTTGGGGATCAACATATATTGCCTCCCATAGATAAACCCGATAAGGATTGGATGATTGTCCTTGGTCTAGACCTTCACAATCGTAATCCTCATGGGGTGGTGTTTATGGGATTAAATAAGGACCAAGTTTGGACAGTTTACGATGAAATTTATGAACATTTAACGATCGATGATTTAGCAGTCAAGATTAAGAAGAAGGTCGGGGGTAGATGGCCTCCTGTTGGAAATGTCGTTGATACCTCGTCAAATATTGAGCAGTCAACCTCGGGTATGACAGAAGCCCAAATGCTTACTCGCAAATACGGTTTTTATATCATCGGTGCTCACAAGGATGTAGAAGCAGGACTTGGTAAGTTGACCAAATTGCTGGCGGGAGATAAGCCAGGACTAAAGGTCACAGAAAATTGTCGTAATGTTATTAGAGAATTTCGACATTATGTTTGGGATGATTGGGCTCGAGCAAAAGATAAATACAATCCGAAAGAAGCTCCCAAGAAAAAGGACGACCACTTGTTGGATGCTATAAGGTATGTATGTATGACAGAATTAACCTACCGTGCACCGGGGTGGAAGTATGAACAGCAAATAACAGAGGCATCAAAGACAACAGGCTATTATTTAGGAAAAAAAAAGAAGGAGAGAATACTATGATTAAAGACCGAGAACTATTACATAAAAGATGTTTATATCCAGTAGTAAGGGTACTTGGTGAACAAACCATTGGATCAGGCACAATTCTGTATTCTAAACCCGGAAAGACGGAGGGAGAAGTAGAGACATATACTCTTACCAATCATCATGTTATCGCAAGCCTTCTAGCCTATAAGAAAGAGTGGGACGCCGTTCTTCAGCGAGATGTGAAGAAGGAAATCAAGGCTGCTGGCAAAGTTGAGGAATTTCGCTATCGCCCAGGAAAGACAATTGTAGTGGGAGAGAGTGGTGTTCAGTCAGATGTAGTGGCTTATGATGCTCAACAGGATTTGGCATTGCTCAAGTTGAGGGACATTAAACAGTACGACTATATTGCCGAGATGTGGCCACGAAAAGAACTGATGGATATGCTTATGGAACTCTATTGTGTAGGTTGCGGTCTTGGTCAACGACCCCTGATGACACACGGATTTCTGTCTGGAATGGGGATTGAGATTGATAACTACGAGTATATGCTGTCTTCAGCCCCCTCAATTTTTGGAAATTCGGGTGGAGCATTGTTTGAAGTTGACTCCTTAAAGTTTGTGGGTGTTCCAAGTCGAATATCTGTCAGTGGGTACAGTACGCCTATTACACATATGGGATTCTTTATTCCAATAAGTAGAGTATACAATTTTTTGGAAGAACAGTGTTATCAATTTATTTATGATACATCTTTTACACCTGCTAAGTGTGAGGTTTTAAGAGAAGAGAGAAGGGAAAAAGAATTATCAGAATATAAGAGAAAAGTCATCCTGGGATCAGAGATAGAAGACGAAGATAAGGACTCACCAAGGTATAATCCTCAGGAATAAGCGGGTGAAATGATTGCCAAAGTACTCGGATGTAATAAAGGGATATCCCTACTTAGGAGAATTACAAAAACTCATACCGACAAACTTCTTTGTCCCCCAAGAAAAGAGTAGGATTTCGGGATATGCCATAGGTACACGATATGACCGCAGACCAGAGGATAGATCTGTCAATATCGCTCAGGGAATGAGCCCCGAGGAAGAAGCCGAAACACGAAGACATGAGTTTTCACATCAAGCCATTGATAAATCACCCAATTGGTCGCATATTGTACAGATACAGAAGCCAACCAAGGAACTACATCAGGCGGTTGGATTAAGTTATCCTAAAATGATTCAACTAGAAGAAAATATGATTAGACAACTAGCTCCAAAGGAAGCTAGTAATGTTGATTGGGTCACTATTGAGAAAGGTTTAACCCCCACACAACAGAAACTAATTCCATATCTCAAAAGTCATTTACAGTATGGTCCACAGGTTGGAAGTTTTGTTGGACCAGATTATGATGAACGTGAATTGAGGGAAGGCAAAGGACAGAATATCCTCCCTCGCTTTGAATTTAAGCCTACTCCAGAAGAACGCAGTCTTCCAGGAGTCTACCAGAGAGAGTTGACTTTATCCGAGCGTATAGCAACAGAGGAAAGGGGTGGATATGATCTGTTGGGTTACATGAAGAAATACGGATTACCGAAGGGATATCTAGCAGGAACAGGAGAACATTTGACCGACGAATTTAAGTTGCCGCATCATATTACATTCTCGGATGAAAGTATTTACTCAAATGAGAAAACTCCTGGGGGAAAATGGACACGAGAGAAAGACGAGAAGTGGCATTATGCCCCCTCGAAATTTGTTTTAACACAACATCCTGCAGAAGAATTACGACGTTATTTTAAGGAACAGGAACCAGAAAGCGTGTTAGACTTACCCAAGGCATCAGAAGAGGACGAAACAACTAGAGATCTTTATGCTCCTAGATGGAGAGATGTCGTACGATAAGGTGAAAAAACTATGCCAACTACTTTGAAAGAAGACGCAGTTCAGTATGTATCGGATCTGTATAATGCTGTTAAACAGTGGAGAAATCCTCAGGAAACTAGATGGAAACGCTTCTACAAGCTCTACAGAAATTATAGGGCAGTATCCGATACTCCTTATAAATCTAATATTTTTGTACCCTATGTCTTCTCAAAAGTGGAAACTGTGGTCCCAAAGATGCTTGGGACCATGTTTAACACTAGACCTATCATCTCTGTGCAAGCTCGTAAGGGTGCAACTGAGGATCTGGCTTCATTGTTAGAAGTACTCTTGGAGTATCAATTAGACGAAGATCAACTAGAATTCTTTAGTAAAGTATTAGAATTCTTTAAGGAATGTGCTATATACGGATCTTCTTTCGCCAAGATTATTCCTAAATTTAATAATGACGAGTTGGCCAGTTTTAATTATATTGATGTTGAACCAATAGATATATTCCATATCTTTCCCGACTATCGAGCAAAGTCTATTAGGAGAATGAAGTACATAATTCAGTTATCATATACCGATTATGAAGATTTAGAAATGATGGCCAGGGCGGGGTTTTATCAGAATGTTAAAGAACTATTGGGGAAATTAGAGTCCTCAGCAAACGTGGATGAGTATAAGAAGAAGAGATTGACTAGTGTGGGAATTCTGGACGAATATGGATTTGATTCAAATAGAAAAGTTGTGGAAGTATTAGAGTATTGGGATAGAGATAATATCTATACGATTGGAGCAAGGAGAGAAGTATTAAAAAAAGAGAAGAATCCCTTCGGGGGGTTACTTCCGTTTATTATGGCACGGTATGTGCCAGTGCAACACGAACTTTATGGTATTGGAATTCCTGAGATAGCAGAGAGTCTACAGGAGGAATTGAACGATGTACGCAACCAAAGGATGGACAACGTTAATCTTATTATCAATAGGATGTTTATTGCTAATAAATATGCTGATATTGACTTTGACTCTCTTGTTTCGTATCCTGGGAACGTAATCTTATCGAATGATGTTAATGCTATTAAGGATTTAACAACGCCAGATGTCACACAGTCAGCCTATAAAGAAGAAGAGATTATCAAGAGTGATATTGATACAGCCACGGGCGAGTATCCCTACGATGCAGGTGCCCCCCCTATTAGACGAGAAACCGCAACAGGAATTGTGAAATTGCAACAAGCATCGAATATTAGATTTGACACTGTTGTTAAGATGTTAGAGTTCACCGTCTTAAGAAGTATTGCGAAAACATTTTTATGGTTAGATTATCACTTTCTGGAACCAGCGGAGTTTGCTCGTATAGTTGGGAAAGAAGAATATATCAAGAGAAATGGTGATGCATTCTATCAACAGGACATTACTGAAATTCTAAAGATGTATAACTTCCAACCGATGGGGTCTTCCATTACGGCAGTAAAGGAAGTTAGAATTCAACAGATGATGCAAGCATACCAATTATTTAATCAAGATCCATACATCAATCAGTTGGAATTGCGAAAGATGTTATTGGATGCATTCGATATTAAGGCTACAAGCAAATTATTGCAGACGCCCCCAATACCGGCTGCTAGTATTACAAATACTTCACCCCCACAGGGAGTTCCCCCCGAACAGGGAGCACCGGGACCACAACCCCCAGGACCTCCGGGAGCAATGCCACCTATGGCACCACCACCCCCAGGACAGGGAACACCAAATGAGGCCGACATGATGGCCGGGTTGATGCAGGCAGCGGGCGGAGCTACTACACCAGGACCTCCTGGCCTCACACAATAGGAGTAATATAAATGGACTTATCAAGACGAGATTTGCTTATTGAAGAAAAAGAAAAGAGGCCCATCGATAAAGTAAAAGCAGATAGTGTTATTAATGAAGGTGGGGCTATTCAGAATATGCTAGATACATATGGATGGAAACTTTTATATGAAGGATTCATCCTTCCAAATATCGAGGAGTCCAGATTTCTTGGGGCTTCTAGAGAAGATCTCTCCGATATTAGATCGGAAATACGGGTACTCAAACAAATGCTAAAGTTTGTAGAAACCCGGGTCAAAGAGGCCAACAAAATGGTCGAGAAGATCAAGAAATAATATGCCACATAAAGATCCTGAAAAACGAAGAGAATATCATAGACTGTGGAGAAAGACCGATGCTGGAAGAATCGCGGAAAAGAAGCATCTATCCTCGGAGGATTATAGAGAGAAAAAAAAGAAATACAATCAAGATTATCGTAAGAAGAAGCGATCCGATTTATCACAGTATGGCAAAATATACAATAGGAAATACCGTAGAACGCCGAAAGGACTAGAAATTTCTAGATTATCTAGTATGTCCCGTCGGGCGAGACAAGCAAACGCTGATGGTACTCACACACTTGGTGAGTGGGAGAATCTAAAGGCACAATATAATTGGACGTGCCCAGCCTGCGGAAAGAGGGAGCTAGATATTAAATTAACGGCAGATCATATAATTCCATTGATATTGGGTGGGTCAAATAATATTGAGAATATACAGCCATTATGTAAGAGCTGCAATAGTTCTAAATTCACCAAGATAATCAAATACTAAATTAGGAGGATAAAATTATGGGAAACGAACAAGGAAAGAGTATCGAACAACTCAGAGATAAGGTTCATTCTGGGCTCGAATTACTTTCCGACCAAGAACTAGCTTTGTTGTTTGCGGACACCGAGCAGATTGCTCAAGATGCTCCAATTCCAACACAGCCAACAATCGAACCATCCACAGCCCCTGCACCTGCGGAATCCGCTCCTCCAGCGGAGGAAACAGTCCAAGGACAAGCTAACCTAGTGGACTTAATGCCTGAGAAGTTCCGGGATAAGGATGAGGCTGCGTCTCTTCAAAAGATGTTGAAAGCTATGCAGGAACAGGAATCTGAGCTTACTCGTAAGTCTCAGGAACTGTCCCAGTTACAAAATGTTGTACAGGAGTTAAGTAGACCAAGGGAGGAATATCAACCCAAACAACAGGTCACATCTCAACCCGCGGGCCAGCCTGTGAAGGCAGCGGAACTAGAGGTAGAGGTTGATGACTTGACATTTCTGGATTCACCTGTCGCCAACTCGAAGGCCATTGCGGAAGCAGCGGCTAGAAAGGTTGTCGAAGAGGTGTCCCGCAGAGTTTCTGTGGAGCAGATCCGTGATTATGATACATTTTCTCTAAGGAGATCAACCTTTGAGAAATTTAGGTCGGATCATAAAGACTTCGACTCAATCAGGGCAGAATTTGCCGAAGCTTGTAGGATCCATCCAGAGTGGGATAATGATATTCAAGGACTTCCTAAACTCTATGATTTTGCTAAGACATTAGCAAAGGCTCGAGGAGTCACTACGGATGCTACACCTAGCACGATTCCCGTACCAGCAACTCCTGCTGTCGACATGGCGGCACTGAGAGCTCAGATCATAGCCGAGGTGGAGGCCTCGTCTTATGTGAAGGCTCGGCAAGCCATCACTGATGAGATTGTGAAACGCAAAGCAGCAGCAGGCATAGTAGCAACCACTCCATGGCAAACTCCAGAGCAGAGGGTTACTCTCCAAGCGAGGACTACTCCTCTAACTCCGGAAGAACAAGCCATTAAGGATATGGTTGACTCGGGTCCAGCTGGATTAAGAGCACTTAATCCATATGACCCTTCACTAAGTATCCAGAGAGCATCTCAATAATCTCTCTGGCAAAGCTTATCCTATGTTGCAAGGACTGGAGGTGATTTAATATGGCAACTACATTAACTACAGGCATGGTATCAACATCACAGAATCCTGCCAATAGGCAAGTTCTTGATATGGCGGATGAGCACCCTACTACAATTAGTAGGGACAGTAGTTGCTTCCAGAAAAATTTGTCCGCCATGTAAAAATAAACCGTACCAAATGCTGGAACGGCTCATGTATCCATGAATCCCAAGGAGGAAAAACTTATGGTGGAGCAAATCAGCAGGGAAGAGGCAGCTTGGTTAGCTGGGATAATTGAGGGAGAAGGCTCCTTGATGTTATCTAAGCATAGACTTACTCATGGTAAATTCACTTTTAGAGCAGTTATATCTGTAACAAATACAGATGCCAGATTAATCCGGGAAGTTAGTCGTATATGGTTTTTATTGGGTTGTAAATTTTATTATCAACTTAAGACGACTAAGAGTGGGGCTGCTTTAAGCGTGGTAGTTTATGGAAAAGGAAGTACGAATCGGATAATTGATCTCGTGTTTCCTTATCTTAAGAGTAAAATGGAACAAGCTGAACTGTTAAAAGAATTTAATGGTATTATGCAAGAATATCATTACAAGAGACGACCAGTCGAGGAATACCAGCAATTACAGGTAGACTTCGTAGATCGACTACATTCTTTAAGAGTGAAGACTGTCAACCCTCAACGACTTCAACGTACGGCATCCAAAGTATTAGAAATTGGATGATGGTATAGTCTAAGCTGCATAGCGATATGCAGGATATTCCTGAAAATTTATCTTTTGGAACCGAACGCAGCACCTTTGTACGTATTGGTTTCTAAGTTAAATAAAAGAGTCGCGATCAATCCTACCTTTCAGTGGTTAGAAGATGAGCTTATTCCTACGTGGGCCACACTATCGTGTGCGAACTCGGCTAACAACACAGCATTCAAGATTACATCGGGTGAGGAATTGTACTTTGCAATTGGTGATCTTCTAAAATTTCCTGCTGATGGGGAAGTTGTATTGGTTACCGCCGTATCCGATGCCAATGATACCTTTACGGCACTTAGGGGTTTCGGTACGACAACTTCTGGGGATCATGCGTCCGCAGAATACGTCTTCAAGATTGGAACCGCTTTCCAGGAAGGTTCTACAGCATCTGAGCTTTCTACAAAGGGCACAATCGTCTCTGAGAAGACTAACTACTGCCAGATTTTCCGGAAGTCCGTGGAAATCACCCGCACGATGGCTAACTCAGAATTGTACGGTGGAGCAGATAGACCATATCAGAGGAAGAAGAAGGGTATCGAACTAATGAAGGAGATGGAACGTACGTTCTACTTTGGAGAACCTAACAGCCAGACCAAGAACTCTACGTATCCTACCAGAGTTACTGGTGGAATAGATTATTTTCTTTCTACCAATGACACCGGAGCCGGTGGAACTTTGACCGAATCCGAGTTCGAGACTTTCTTACGAAAAGTGTTCCGTTTTGGATCCAATTCTAGGTACCTGTTTTCGGCACCTCTGATTTTGTCCGTGATCTCTATGTGGGCACAGGGCAAGCTTCAGATGTTCCCTAAGGATAAGACCTACGGTGTAGCAATTACACAGTATGTATCTCCTCATGGAACAGTGAATTTGATTAAAGACGTGGCTCTTGAACACGCTGGTGTGATTTCTAATACTGCTTACTATGGTGGATACGCCTATGCAATCGAATTGGAAGACTGCGTGTATCGTTATCTTCAGAACAGAGATGTTCAGATGGAGACGGACATTCAGGCCCCAGGCGATGACTCTTACAAAGATCAGTATATTTGTGAGGTCGGCATGGAGTTCCATAATGAAAAGAAGCATGGTTGTTTAACTGGAGTAACAGGTTAATCGTTTATAGCATTTAAGTCCTAAGGGTCGGACGCTAAGCGACTGGCCCTTAGGCATCTTTTAGCACAGGAGGGCAAAATGAAAGAAACTGATTGTGCTTATATAGCTGCACTAATTGACAGTATAGGTACTTTAAAGATTGAACCATCAAAGAAAGGTGAGATCAGCTCCTTACATGTTTGGATTACCCGTAGTGATTTTAAATTAATGGAGTATTTGCAAAGAGCAGATGCTTACATTGTTGATATGGGTGAAGGACAGTTTAGGGCTAAGTGGAAAGATCATAAAGCATACCGGCTATTACAGTCAATTATTAGATTCTCTCAAATGAAGAGAGAGCAACTAAAAGTGGGACTTGAGTTTTTTGAGGCAAAGACCTCAGAACAAAAAGAAGAAAAATTTGATCTACACTATAGATTACGTCTAAAGCTTTTAAAGCAGACGGAAAAATAAAAGGAGGAAACATATGAAATATACAAGTAGAAAAGCAGAATTATGTTTAGTTCTACGACCAACTGACAGGACAATCGATGAACAACGTCGAGTTAGGGTGATTCCAGGAAAAAGAGTTGAATTTATGGGTGGAAGATATTTCACTGACGACCCTGAGATTATCGAGTTTTTACACAATCATCCAATGCGTGGAAATAAATTCTTTGAAATTAATGAGCACGATGAGAAGGCTATTGAGCAGGCCAAGAGTGTCGCTCCTAAGATTGTTACTGGTGCTCTTTCTACGGGGGTAGCTGTGGGGCCAAAAGACGAAGTCACCAAAATTATCGAAGCAACTCCCTCCTTACCAGACAGAACTAGACCCGATCAGACAGTGGCGATTAGCCCCGAATTAATCAAGTTGATTGATGAGCGGATTAACGCGGCTCTTGGAACGATTGTGGATCTTCTCAAGAAAGATACGGTGAAAGAAGAGAAAGTGATGTCTGGAACATCGACAAAATCTTTTAAATGCCCTTATTGTGGAGAACCTTTTACATCCGGTTTTAAGGTTGGAAGTCATAAGAAAGAATGTACAAAAAGACCTGAATAAAAAATAAGGTTAAGGCGGTGAATAAATAATGAGACGAAATACAGATGCGGAAAATGCGTTTGGGGATATCAATCCTTCAGCTACTTTGCATATCTGCCCTGTGCGAGATGAGGATGTCGCCCTAAAAATCACTAATAGAGACAACATCGGGGGAGATACCCAAGTCACGGCTACTAGAACACTGATGTGTTGCGGACAACCCCACAGCACGGAAATTACGGCAGCCTATATTGCTGTTCCAGTATCTGGGGCAGTTTATATTAGTGTAACAGCGGTTGCTTACTGTTCCGCTGCTGATAAATGGGGAGAAGCAGGAGCATATCATCTAGAAGGACTAGCTACGTCGTTATCATCTACTGGTAAGGCAGTTACTATTGCAACGGCTAAACCCTATGCTATAACGTGTACAACTGGAGTTCTGACTCCCGTAGGTTCTTCGAAT
>Ga0180008_1002043_pt1 | contig 11430 bp, 8 predicted proteins | sample MM_PW_MetaG_FD_121121 | JGI IMG/M metagenome (GOLD analysis project Ga0180008, IMG submission 121121) | Groundwater microbial communities from the Aspo Hard Rock Laboratory (HRL) deep subsurface site, Sweden - MM_PW_MetaG | ecosystem: Environmental > Aquatic > Deep subsurface > Groundwater... | reverse complement strand
GCTAATCCGTTCATGTGCATACCTTCTTCCACTAGGTGGGTATTTAATAGGATCAGACATAGGAATTATGATCGGTTTGGTAGTACTTCAATTCATTTTGGGATTGATGCAACCCATTTTTGCCAGTCTATCATTTTCCCTACTACCTGAGATTTGCAATGAGGATGAGCTTGTTGAAGCAAATGGCGTTTTGGACACTACGCTTCGACTCATGATTATTATTGCTCCAGGCGTAACTTCATTATTGTTACTGGTAATACCAATGCACTTTATTTATGGAGTTTCCTCGATTATGTTTTTAGTTAGTTTTTATGCACTCTCTCGAATACCTCGATCCAGTAAAAAAACCGTCGCAACGTGGACAAAGAGGTTTTGGTGGGAGGAAATGAAAGAGGGTTATTATACATTTTTTAAATACCCAAATTTATTGCGACTGACCTTCCTTTCATCAACTGTCCAATTTGCTGTAGGAGCAACAATGGTTTTAAGTGTGCCTTTTATAAGAGGAGTCCTTGAAGGTCAACCATGGGAGTATGCCGTTTTCAAAGGTGCTTTTCCAATCGGTTATCTTATAGGGATGGTCATACTGACAAAAATACCAAAAAACAGGCAAACGATGTATGTTGGATTACTTGGAGGTGGCCTATCATTTATACTTCTGTTTTTTGTCCACTCGGTTCCCTTCGCATGGGCCTGTGAACTATTTGGTGGTATGTTGTCTCCTCTATTTAATGCCCAAAATGCTGCTATTTTTCAAAGAGAGGCTCCTCGGGAACGCTTGACACAACTTAGTGCAGTACGTTTATTTTTCTTCAGGGTTACGATGCCAATCGGGATATTATTTGCATCTTCTGCATTTATTGATATCAGTACTCGTTCAACATACTTGATAATGGGAATGGTCATTGTTTTACCTGCTTTGTATTACTTATTCACATCTTTATTGGAATCTAACAGATTGATTGAACATAATAAAACCTTTTTAAATTAATGAACAATGTTATCAAAATGACTACTCGCTTTTATTACAATAAAGTTCTTTCATGCTTGTACTCAAACGCTATTAAAAGGTTTTGATTGGCTTTAAATTGAATTATTATAGATATAGAAAAACCAAAGGTCTGCTGAAATCTTCAGCAAACCTTCGGAAAAGTTGTACAATTTTCTTTTTAAAAAACTTGAGATAGCAAGACCCTAGATTTCATGGGCAATAGCAAAAGTCGGCTGATACGTAGCAGACTTTCTCTAGAACTTACTAGAAGTTTTTCTAGTCAACTTAGCTTCACTTTCCTCACCCAAACGAGAGATAATATATAAAAAAACACAAATGCTCCGACCGTCACTGGAATAGCCGACCACCACGGATGCTCCGTCTGATTTAGCAAGGACTTTATCGGCAAAACGTATTGGAACGGATTGACGCTCGCAGGTAGATGAATCATTGACGTCATGACATAGCCGACAACTAAGATAACTAAGACGCCAAACAAAGTGGCGATTGAATGTTTGACAAGGAGACTCCACCACATTGTAAATCCGATGACCAGAAGTGATACTGAACTAATAAGTGTAAAAATCGCAATAATATATTGGTGCATGGGTAGGAACGCAAAACCAGTTGCATCAAAAATTAAAATCGGGTAAGCAAACGTACCTGGTGAACCGAAAAGGGTGCTGATGAGCCAGGCTGTCGAAATAAGAACGACGGTCATTATCACGTAAATGAGTACGCTACTCCATATTTTCGAATGGATTATGCTGGTCTTTTTCAATGGCTGGACAAATAGAAAATGAATGGTGCGATTTTCAAACTCAGATGTCAAGAGGTCTCCAGCAGCTAATAGCAGTAGAATAATTGCACCTATTGTTGCAAAGAGATCAACTGCCTGTTTGATAAAGTTCGGAACGGCTAGGCTGTAAACTGGATGCTCTGGTGCAATTCCTTTCGCTAGTAGGTGATTGTTGGTCACGATACGTTCCTTAATTTCCCTTGACGTGAGTGGAAATTGACCCCCAGCTTCTTGGAAATTGACTAGTTTCTGCAAATAATCGATTTCAAGGAAGAGACGATTTTCCCAGTCATCAGAGCCAATGGATGGTAGTAACTTGAACAGCACATCCACAATCGAACCAATCTGACGTTGTAGTTCTTCGATATTTGCCTGGTCGGGATTCTCCGAGAGACTGTTTTGATACTGACGAATTAGACTTTGACCATATTGAATCTCTGCAACAATCTTTTTCTCCTGTTCTTTCTCCACGTAGGATTGAAAATAGTAATTTCGTCCAAATAAAAATAAAATTCCTAGTGTAATGACGAGCAATAAATAAGCAAAACGCTTATTAAACAGAGTCTTTTTCAATTCAAATAAAAAAAAATTCATGAAGACAGCTCACTTTCAAACAATTCACGATATCGACGTTCTGCCCCTACTCGTTCGTTCTGCACTGAAAGTACTTGAATTTGATGATTATAAAGCGTCTCTAAGACAATATGTAAAGGTTGTATTGTTTCTTCAAATGACACTGATTCGAAATCAGTCATTTGAAAATATAGTCCCCGTTCATTGAGCACCTGCTGTGCCATGACAGGCTGATTAACACGAAGGGTGTAGTTATTCGTCGCAAAATCATCGAGAGACTCTTTCAGCAGTGCCCCATTTTTCATAAAGTAAATCGTACTCGTAAGGCGGTCTATTTCATCGAGGTTATGAGATGAAATAAGAATCGTCGTTCCCTCTGCATTCAGTTCGAGCAGAATATTACGCATATTGATGGCACTAGTTGGATCCAATCCATTAATCGGTTCGTCCATTAGCAACAGCTTCGGTTCGCTGATAATAGACATCGCGAGGAGGAGATGTTGCTTCATCCCTAGACTGAAGCTGCGAACACGTTTCTTCAGATAGTTCGACATGCCCACGCGTTCAGCCACTGCCTGAATTCTAGAGGTGTGTAGCTTCTGTATATCACAAATAAACTGAAGATGATCATAGGCAGTCAAATCACCATATAAGATTCGGTTGTCCTGCATATAGGAAACATTGTAAAAAATCGAGGAATCCGTATGCTTTTTCCCCATAAGCTCAATACTTCCCTCATTAAAAGACAAAAGGTTCATCATACAGTTCATGAGGGTTGTCTTGCCTGCCCCATTCGGTCCGACGAGTGCTAAAATTTGTGGTGATTCCACCTGTATGTCAATCCCCTTGAGTACTTCTTGCTTTTTATATTGTTTCTTTAAACCCTTCACATCAATAATCATTCTTACACCCCTTATCCTCTCGTCCTATAACGAAAGATTGAAAGTACATACGTCATAAGCAGAATAGCGAGAGAAGCAATTGTTAAAGATAGGACTCCATTTGTATAGGAAAATGCAAAATTATCATGTATGACTGCAAAGTCGTTCGAAACAATCATATACACATTGAGATAATGAAAAGGTATTAAATGGGCATTCTCTGAAAGAATGGATTGTTCGGCCCAGGCATTTCCTAGAAACAGTAGCGTCAGCGTAATCCCAATCGAAATGATAGCCCGGTTCGTAAGTACAGAGAAAAAGAACAGAATGGAATAGCTGAACACAAGGCCGAGCAAGAATAATCCGGCACTTTTCAGTAAGAATAAGCCAAGTGGGATCCACTCGAATGCATAGTTCTCTCCATAAATTAGAATCGGGTAATTCCAGTCACCGAAACGGTCAAAAAGAGTTCCAAGAAAGGTAGCTAAAATCAGCACAACTGCCAGTATCCCGATTGTCATCAATAGCACAGAGATAAACTTACTTAACAAAACGGCATTTCGATTTATCGGCAGCGTTCGTAGCAGATTAATAGGTCCGTTCCGTCCTTCCCCTTCCTTTGTAATGATGTCGTTGAACAAGAACAGGAAGAAGACTATACCGATGAAAGTGAACAGGTGATTAAAGAGATGATAGCTGAAATAGCTCCCGTTTGATCCATGACGCTTATCGACATTACCCCGGATGATTGGTTCTATCCCTTCATCGAAAACTTCATCATAGGAAGTGAGCCAAAAATACATAGGCCAAACAGGCTCGATGTTCCGTTGCTCGAGCCACTCAAGAAACGACTGATGGGAGTCTTGAGTGAACCGAGTTGGGTAAGTTCGCTCCCATTCCTGCTTTATTGCAAATGAAGTATCGAATTTCTGAAATTCCCGATTAGCCTTCGCCCACATAACCCAATTTCCAGTATTAATTCCCTCTATCTGCGCCTTTAATTGAGGAACAGAGTCGTGATATATTTTTAATACATTTTTTGAGGGTTGATCAAGAGAGCCGTTTTGGTCTTGCTTTTCGAGCTCCACCAACTGCAATTCGGTGTTCATCAAATCGACTTCTAAGTTTGAAAGAATCTCTTCAGTTCGTACTGTATTCGAGTAAATATATATATAATAACCAATCGTCCCGATGGCCATAAACAATAGAAGGACTTTAAAGAATCCAGACCTCCTCATCTTTGTCCATTCAAGAACAGTTAAAAAAAGCATGGAAACACCCACCTAGGACCGATTTAAAAAATTCAAGGATTGCTTAAACAAATTGCCATATATATATTTTTCCTAAAGTGGGAATTTCCTTCTTTAATTGTAAGAAAAATCTAACTATTTCTTTCTTTGTGGTAAAATCAAATAAAATATTTTACCAATGGAGAGGGTATTGAATGCAAAGACACATACTAATTTCTATGTTTATACTATTTATCTTGGGCGGCTGTGCTGAAAAACCTCTAGAACCTACACTCTCCCAAGAAGTTTCATTTTACGAGTCAGATGAAAAGCCAAGAGAGTTAATGCCGGGTAACACTAAAGTTGGATTATTGACTGTATTAATTGATTATTGCTGGAGTGAAGATGTATCAATCTGCGATACAAAAATTGAGAATCCTGCTAAAAATCTTGAAGGAAAAAAAACCCAACTCATGGAAAAAGGAGAATTGGTTAGTTTTCACTTCGATGCTAATCCTGCATTAAAAGCCCCTCTTCCAACAAGCACTAAATTATACCAATTTAAAGACGATAAGGTTACAGAGATATCGGTTAATTCGGCCAACAAGTTCAATCTCCCGACCGAAAGTGGTCGCTATAACTATGGCTACTTTGCAACATTTGATGGTGATATTAAAGGAGAAGCATATTATGGGTTTGCAGTTATTGTGAAGTAGCTTATGAGTTTAACTATGGATATGAACTAAATAAACATTCCCCCTCCTTTATTCAACATAATGTTTGATATTTGAAGATACAGGTGGAGTAAAAATTCAATGTCCACAATATTTTATGCGAATTTTTCGCGAAAATTGAACCGGGGGCATATTATGTTTCGTCTTTAAGATAGAAATACACAGCCATCTCTATCGCAACGATGGGAGAAAAGAGGTGAACTCGATGATTATGGATTATCAAAATGAGGATACTCATGAATTAGCGAGGGAAGAATGGCTGAAAGAAATCGCTTATACATACGGAGACCAGATTACTAAACTGGCATATAGTTATTTAAAAGATTGGAACCAGGCTCAAGACGTTGCGCAAGATGTCCTGCTGACCTGCTTTAAAAACTATGAGAACCACTCGCACATCTCTTCTTACAAGGCATGGATCTACCGAGTCACTGTAAATCGTTCTAAGGATATATTAAAAAGTTCATTTCTAAAAAAGGTTATTTTGAATAATAGCCTGGTGAAATTAATTCACGCTGTAGATTATTGCCCAGAAGCAACGGCATTGCGGAATGAAAAGAATAACCAGTTGATTGAAGCAGTTTTTGCCCTTCCGATAAAGTACAGGGAAGTTGTTTTACTCTATTACTACGAGGAACTGGACACGAAGGAGATCAGCGAGATTATCGGTATTAACGAAAATACTGTGCGTACAAGGTTAAGAAGGGCTCGGGATCGACTTGGAGATTTGCTGAAAGGAGAGAGCTTGAATGAGTAGCGAACTTGAGAAATTACGAGGACTGATTGATGAATCGGTATACAAGAAAAAAAGGTTTACGGACAAAGAAATGAAAGAGCTTTTTCGAAATGTACGTTCCAAGGAAAAACGAATTTTTTTGATTCCGCAGACGCTGACTGTGATTTTTACATTGACATTTTTCTTGGTCGGCGGTATGTATGCTTACGATTATCTAGTTGATAATCAGCAAAATGGATGGGAACAGACTGCCAGTGAGGGATGGGAAGAGTCGGTTAGAAGGTTGCCTGAAGGAGAAGTAAATCCTAATGGATGGGAAATTCACCCATCCGAACTTAAGTTGTCGGATTTTATTAGTCTAGCGAGTTTAGGTGATGAAGATTTTATAGATGATTTTGATGGACCTGTCAGATTACTTGAAAGAAAAGGGGAAGATACCTTAATTCGTCATCATTACAAATCTGACTATGATTCCTCAGATAATCTAATCATCGAGCAATGGTACTCGAGTTCGAATTCTCCAGCATGGTTAAAAGACGAAATGGGAAAACCTGAAACAAAAGAAATATTGAAAGATTCCGGTTCTACAATGTATCTCCGAAACGACGGTGAAAAGAATATCGGTTTTATAACCATTGAGAAATTCATCTTCTACGTTTCTGGTAATGAGGAAAGCATAAGTTTGGCGGAAGTTCAGAGGATACTTGAGAAAATTAGTGAAGAAAGCAACTTTTCCTCCAGCAAATTGTTAGAAAACGAAGGGAGACCATAATGAACATTACAATTACATTAGATAGTTTGACAAAAACATTCCAAGCAGGTGGGACTAAAAATCAGGTGCTGAAAGATATAACGCTTAAGCTCCTTTCCGGTGAATCAACTGCGATTGTAGGAACATCAGGATCCGGCAAATCGACCCTGCTCAGCATCATCGGAACGCTAGACAGACCTACGAACGGGTCGTTTTTTTTAGGAGAAAGGGATGTCTCGAAAATGACAGCGGGGGAATTATCGGAGGTGCGATTCAATGACATTGGCTTCGTCTTTCAGCAATATCATTTGGTCGCTTCGTTGACGGTTCTCGAAAATGTGTTAAGCCCCCTCTTGATGCGGAAAGTGGACTTCAATAAGAAAGAACGGGCAGTTTCTCTTTTGGAACGGGTTGGCTTAAAAGATCATTTACATAAACTACCCTCCCAGCTGTCCGGCGGCCAACAGCAACGCGTCGCCATCGCCAGGGCGCTGATTAACCATCCAGTGTGGGTTTTGGCGGATGAGCCAACTGGAAATCTTGATACAGGGACAGGTGAAACAATCCTCTCCCTCTTGCTGGAGCTTAAAGAAGAGACGGGTTGTGGGCTGATCATCGTCACGCATGATATGGAACTCGCTAAGAAAATGGACCGCCAAATACAGATTCAGGATGGAGAAATCCTAACGGATGAGAGGAGAACGACCGTATGATCTCCTTTATGCTAAAACAATGGATTCGCCATAAGGAGCGATTTCTGTTATCGCTTATCGGTGTCGCGCTAATAAGCGGTGTGCTGATTTATCTATTTAATTTGACTGAAACAATGAAAGGGACTGTTAATAATAATCTGCAAAAAAAGTGGGAAAGTGCATACGATTTAGTCGTTACGCCACCTGGCTCAATCTTTAAGGAAGAACAACTAGTTGAGCCAAATTATTTAAATGGAATTAACGGTGGTATAACATACGATCAATATAAAGAGATTAAATCACTAAATGATATTGCAATAGCTGCTCCGGTTTCAATATTAGGTTATATGCCACTCAGTTTGAATTTGAATGAGAAGTTTAAATCGGAAATTAAAGATAAAGGCATTTATAAATATACAATTACAGAAACTTATTATGATGGATTTTCTGAAAAGACATTACAGCATTTTGACTCGTTTGCAACAGGAGAGACTATTTATTCTGAGGGAGGTATAGGTTTTGGCTCGGGTTATAACGGAACGGTCTCGTTAAGACAATCTCAATTAATCGTTGGAATTGATCCTGAAGAAGAAGCTAAACTAGTGGGACTAGATCAGGCAACAACCCTTTCAAATACAAGTCGTTATTTACAACCTGATGATAAGGCTTTAGTGTCTGACAGAAGTGGGATACTGCTACAAGGAGATGTTCCGCATGAAGAGAAAAGCATATTTGAAATTCCTATCCTGTTAAACGAGCAGAGCTTTTCAAACAGCAAATTCGAAATCACATTAGGGAAACTAGCCCTCCCTTTTGAAACACCCGACGAACAGGAGAATACTGTTAATCAAGTCATAGATGAAGGAGGATATTCGTATTTACAGGAAGTTGAAGTTACAGAACTGGATTCGTTCGAATTATCTGGTACACAGTTTGAGGACATGGTATTCAATAAACTCCAACATCCAGATTCCGATCCGTCTGTCTCAGTTAATGGAACCGGTCTAACATTCATATCTAGTTCTCTCGACTACGAGGAAGTGAATAGTCCATTTCCAAGTAGATGGTCTAATAGTTTTACAGTTTCAAATCGTTCTATTAACTTGGAAAATAAATTATTCGAGGGTAACCTGCCTAAATCTGGTTTCCGTGATGCAAAGTTGAGACCACATAAAACCAATGACATGGGGGTTCCTCTACTGCCTATCGTGAAATTAAACATCATTGGAACCTACTCGCCGGAGAAGTTGGTATTCAGCAATGATCCTTTAACAGAACTTCCTCTTGAAACCTATCGACCAGCTAAAGCAGATATTGTGCTTGGAGCTAAAAACGAACCTTTGAATCCAATTCAACATTTTGAAGGCGCGCCAGGACCAACCGGTCTGCTGACAAGTCCACCTAATATCCTTACAACAATTGAAGCTGCCGAAGAGATTACTGGTGGAAGTAGTATTTCTGCCATCAGAATTAAAGTGAACGGGATTGAAGACATGGGCGAATTAGCTCAGGAGAAGCTAGAGGAAATGAAAAGGGAAATCCAAGAAATGACGGGTCTGGACGTCTTCATCACCCGTGGATCTTCACCGCAATCAACAATTATCGAGGTGAAAGAAGAAGGGGCAACACTGGGATGGATTGAGCAACCGTGGATTCACGTCGGGGCTGCTATCACGATTTTTCGGGAAGTTTCTTTAGGTTACTCAAGTGTGTTGCTAGCCGTCCTGTTGATTGGAGCGATGTATATCTTAGCGACTACCTACGTTTCCTATCTAACCAGAAAGCGTGAATACAGCATCCTCCTTGCGCTGGGTTGGAAAACCAGCATGCTACGGAGAATGATCATCACGGAATCTGTCTTTTTCGTGTTGATTATTATCATTACCGCGGTCATCGTTGAGGTATTACTAGTAGCTAATGGTCAAACTTTCAATGTGATTAAAATCGGCCTTATTAGCGCTACCGCAGTGGTTATCTACTGTTTAGGGATTTTATTACCACTGTTTCAGGTTGGGCGAATCCAACCTTATCAGGGAATTAAAAATGGGGAAATAATCCGTCGATCCAAGCGGATCATTAGCAATAACTTCTTGGGTGGATTTGTCTTGAACCAAATCATTCAACGAACAGGCAGAAATCTATTGTCTATTTTGGCGATTGCCATCCCTTCCACCCTTTTGTCATTTTATTTGTTCGTTACTATCCGATTAGATGGCATTCTTTTCACTTCTTATCTGGGTGAGTTCGTGGCGGTAGAAATCAATCGATCGCATTACTTCATTATTACCGCAGCTCTGTTGGTCGGTGCACTGACGACTGCGGAAATGTTGTGGCAGAATGTCATGGAACGGCAAGATGAACTGGCGTTATTCAAGTCCGTTGGTTGGAAGAATGGCACTGTCGGCAAAACGATTATACTAGAAGGTGCCATCATCGGATTTTTAGCCGGTCTTCTTGGGGTAATCTTGTCCATGTCCTATATTGGCTTTATGTATGATATTTTTCCTTGGGACTCGTTGACGGTATTGTTGCTGACGATTATCATACCGGTTTTCATTGGTGTCATTGGTGCTCTAATTCCAGCGTTCAAAGCATTGAAAACCTTGCCCTACCAATTGTTGAAAGAGAGTTCATAAATACTCGTTTGTCATAAGGACTTTAGTTAACATATCACCGCCTATCGGATTTCAAAGGTAGCATTTAAAGTATTTTTGTTATTAAATAAAAGACCTCTTTGTGTAAAAACACAAAGAGGTCTAATCTTATTAAAAAACCATTAATACTTAATCTTCAATCGTAGGGTACATTTAGTTTGCATAGGGTACGACTAGTTAGTACCGGGTACAATTGAGTTGTTCAGGGTACAACTGAGTTGTCTCAGAACACATAAATCAATCAGTAGTTAAAACCTATTCAACTGTAACTGATTTAGCTAAGTTTCTTGGCTTATCAACGTCACAGTCGCGGTGAAGTGCTGCGTAGTAACTAATTAGTTGTAAAGGAATAACAGACACTAGTGGTGTTAGTAAAGGATGCACTTTTGGTAATACCAATGTGTCGCCTTCTTCTTCCATGCCTTCCATTGCAATAATACATGGATTTGCTCCACGAGCTACTACTTCTTTTACGTTTCCGCGAATGTTCAAACTCACTGCTTTTTGGGTTGCAAGAGCGAAGATTGGCGTACCGTCTTCGATTAGGGCAATCGTTCCGTGTTTCAATTCGCCACCAGCGAATCCTTCTGCTTGGATGTAAGAAATCTCTTTTAGTTTCAATGCGCCTTCCATGCTGACAGCAAAGTCCAAGTTACGACCGATGAAGAATGCATTGCGAGTTGTCGATAAGAAGTCACGAGCGATTTGCTCCATTTCTTCTTTAGAATCAACCATTGCCTGAATAGCATTTGCCACGATACCTAACTCTTGAACGATATCGAAATCGACCTCACGTCCCGCTTTTACCCCAGCAACTGCTGCTGTTAATGCAAGGACCGCGATTTGTGCTGTATATGCCTTTGTAGAAGCTACGGCAATTTCAGGCCCTGCATGTAATAACAACGTGTGGTCTGCTTCACGAGAAAGCGTAGATCCCTTCACGTTTGTTACTGTTAATGTTGGGTGACCAAGTTCTTTGATTTTCACTAGAACTTGACGGCTATCTGCTGTTTCACCTGATTGCGTGATGAACATGAACAACGGTTTTTCAGATAGTAACGGCATGTTGTAACCGAACTCACTAGAAATATGAACTTCTACAGGAATTCCCGCAATTTTCTCGAAGTATTCTTTCCCAACTAAACCAGCGTGATAGCTCGTTCCAGCTGCAATGATATACATACGATCAGCTTCATTTAAAGCCGTTAAAATTGCTTCGTCAATTTCAAGCTCACCATTTTCATTTTGGTATGCTTGAATGATTTTGCGCATTACAGCTGGCTGCTCGTCAATTTCTTTTAACATATAGTGAGGGTATGTGCCTTTTTCGATGTCGCTCATATCTAATTCAGCCGTATAAGCTTCGCGCTCAACAACAGACCCATCTAAT
>Ga0180008_1002041_pt1 | contig 11433 bp, 14 predicted proteins | sample MM_PW_MetaG_FD_121121 | JGI IMG/M metagenome (GOLD analysis project Ga0180008, IMG submission 121121) | Groundwater microbial communities from the Aspo Hard Rock Laboratory (HRL) deep subsurface site, Sweden - MM_PW_MetaG | ecosystem: Environmental > Aquatic > Deep subsurface > Groundwater... | reverse complement strand
GTAACAGGTTTTACGGGAGGGACTTTGGGTTTAGCTAATAATTTGCCTGCACCTTTAAATGGCAAACTAATAACTTCTTGAATACCCTTCTCAATGCCTGCTCCTGGGGCTAAAATAACACGACCTGTTTTCCCTAAAATACCTACTATCCCTGTCTTAGCAGCAGTTGTACCGAGCATACGATATAGTTTCAACGGCCATACTGGAGAGCTAGCCACATAACCAGGCATTTCAGCAGCTAATTGAGTATACCAGGGTAACTTCTCATATTCTTCTCTTAATTTACCGCCCTCCAAAAAGCTTTTAAATGCTTCCTCTCCAGCCCTTTGATAAATATCCTGTCTTTCTCCTAAAGAAGGCATAGTAACTGATATATCAGCGGGTTTACCCATGAGACGCCATTGGTCAAAGGATAACTTCCCTCCTCTTCCCCTATATTCTCCAAATAATTTCCTATCCTCGTCAGTTGCGGGTTGAGTCAATGCTTCAGGAACAAACCCCAGAGCCTTCATTCTCTCAACTCTTTGTTTTTCTGTCTTAACCCTCATTTCAGGAGTAGTTAAGAACGGGGCTGCAAATGCTTCTCCACTCCAAGTGAATGGTTCAAACAAAGTCTCCAGTATTTTAGTTGCTGGCGCTATCGTACCAAGAGCCCTTTCCCACAATGCTGGCTCTTTGGGTAAAAATTGACCTGTTTGCATCTCTATATTGCCGACTTGATTATTACCCATCCATACAGTGAAGTCAGGTTTCACCAAAACCTCCTGTGTATTCCCGTTTTCATCATCAAATGGGATAATAACTCCTTCATCCTGAATTTTTATCATCTTGGGGGAAATAGGTTGCCGAGGTATTTCCCCTGTTACAGCCAGAGGCTGTTCCATTACAGGCTGCCTTATCTTTGAAATAGGCTTCATCTTAGGCATGAAAATAGGCGGTTGCTTAGATACACCAGTGAATCGTGTCTCTAATTGTTCAGGTTCAGGGGTACTGGTAGCTTGCTCCGCAGCAACTACGGGGAATAATTTGTCTAATGCTGAATCAATTCCGCTTCTAACTGGCATTAGATTGTAGCCTTCCTCGCCTTAACTTTGTTTTTAAGCTGTTCCCAAGCAAGATTTGGCTTTAATTTAGCTCTTTGTTCTTCCTCAAATTGTGCCTGTTCCGCCTCTGTGTTTGCCCACCCTGGTTGGAAAGCAGGCACTAATTTACCCTTTTTACCCATCTTTAATTGTCCCGATTCCGCTCCAGCTATCTCGGATAATCTTTGCTGAGCCAAGTTATAGGATTCCAAAGCAGCTACTTCCATCTGGTGACCAGGTCCACCACTACTTGCCAGATTGATAATCCCCTGGTCTATTTTGTTTTTTGTCTGTTGTGCTATATCAGTAAGCCTATTTACTCTAGCTTGCAGGGTTTCCTTTTCAGTTAGATATGTCTCACCACCACGCCCTTCCAGCAAGGGTTGTAACTGTTCTGCCCTGACCTCATCCCAATATTGTAATTTAGCTAATTCCTCCTTTGTTGCTGGCAATTTCCCTACCATTTTCAAACGCTGCGCATATTCTGGATATTGATATATCTTCTGCGATTCCGCCAGAATAGCCTTTATATCCCGATTCCCCATAATTGCTTGCTGCTGTATATAAGCCTCAACATCCGGGGAAACAAGAGCTCCTTCAGGTAATCCCTGCTCTACCAATGCATTACCTATACCAAACTTCATCATGTCCTGATAGAACTCAACATCGTTTAACTTTAAAGTAAGCAACTCCTCATCCGATATTTTATCAAACGTGCCAGTGATTGATTTACGATATATATTAGACATTGCTAGAGGAATATTCGGAACAGTAACATCTTCTAACGAGAAAGTGGGCATATAGAGCTCATACACTTCTCCCTCAAAGGGCTCATATTGCCCTAAATATCCCCATTTAACCGGCATCCCATTTATCTCGGTTGGCAGTTGTTGTTTTGCTAGCACAGGAGTTTCGGGAATTACATCAAGGGCTGTTCCTTCATATCCCGGATGACCTGCACTTAACCACGCTTGAAAATACCTGTTGTTCTTATCAAAAGCAGTTAAAAGTTGGGATTGAATACTAGACCATTCACCGTAAGTCTCGTCCATCCATTTGAAAAAGGCGTCTTTTACTTCTTTATTATCCATTTCATCACACTCCGGCAACAACTCCACCCTGACTTCTAGCTCTTTCCTCTGGAGTCTGTGGTCTGCGAGTTAAGCCAGGAGGCGGAGTTCCAGTCATTGCTCTTGTCTGGTCTGGACTAGGCGACATACCCATTTCTGGGGGTCTTAACTGAGGCGGTATTCCTTCTTCTCCTGGTTTAACAAGAACTCCCTGCCTTATACCAATCTGGGTTTCAAGCCCCATGATATATCTTTTAAGAGCTTCAGCCATGAGGTTATTCCCCTTCTCTCTATACATTTCCACTCTTTCCCACATCTTCTCCAAAATCTCAATCTGCCTGATAAACGGGTCTTCCATTACCTGGTCTTGCCGTATTCTCTCATATTCCTGCTCGGTATCCTGAATATCCAACTCAGTCTCCCATAAGGTCTCCCTTGAGAATATCTGGGGCTGCCCAAGTGCCTGCCTTGCATTTAATATAGCCTGAGTCTTATCGAATTGTGATGTTATCGGAATGGTTACATCAACATAAAGATGTTCGGGAACATCCTCGGTTGTAAACTCCTCTATATAAGTCATTCCCCTTTTCAGGTCATAGGGGTTCAATGTAGATAAGGTTATCTCGCTATATTTACCCGCTTTATATTGATATAACAGGTCGGTCATAACATTAGATAAGATAGACTGCATAGCATTGAGATAGGGGCCGAGTTTATATTTAATTGCCGCCAATAACTGAGATAAAGCAAACCCTGAGACCTCGAATGGGAGAGCACCATAAACCGAGTTTGGCACCGAGGCTTTTTGTCTTTGCTGCCCCACCCAAGACATCAAGATATTCGCCTCCTGTGGAGTGGTTGCCGTTTTCAACAGTTCTATAGACTCATTTAGTTTAAGGGTTTTCTTCCCACCATACCCCTTGTAATCCTCGGCTTTATAGGCTTCCCGACCACTTATCGTCTTCTCTATAATCTCAGGAAATGCCTGTGAAGCCAGTATTGTTGCCATTAACGAAATCATCGAGTTACTATACTCGTACATATCACGGTTAGCCGCGATAATGCTTTCCCCTTTTCTAACCTCCCAATTAGGAGTAATCGTATCGGGTGAGCCTATGGCACCTACTTGAATGGGGATTCTTCTCAATTTTCGTTGAACTGTTAGCGGTTTTACTGGTTGCCCGGCTATCAAGATAGCATTTTCAATTACTGGTTTCCCTTTAATCATTCTCCTTTGCCAGTAATTAATAATCTTAGACCTGTCATTCCCTGGTTCTTTGAAATCAAAATCAAGCCCTTTGGCTGCAAATTCGGTTGCCATAGCTATAGCTGTTATCTTATCCACATCGAAGGTGCGCACACATTGAACTAAGCCCAAGGAATCCCATTTGGGATAAACGGTTAATGGGTCCCAAATATCGGCGCAGAAATCAACTCCATCTTTGGATTCCGTAGCCACGTTAAATATTGTATACCAGCCAAGCAAAACATAATACGCCAAATCCCACAGCCAATTCACACCGCCTCTGTCAGTTACCTTTCTGTTTAATAATCGGAATATACCGATATTCAGCCGTTCCGCCTTATTCATCTTCTGCTTTTCTTCTGGATTATAGTTTATAGTCAATGGCAATCTGAATCGAGGTGGATATAAAGATATTAATGCTCTTGAGGTATCAAAAAATGCCTTCGGCTCATTATCCATCCATTTGAGCTTATCCGAGGTCTGAGGTGGTTTTACTAGATTGATTATTTCCCTGTCTTTAATTATCTGGGCATCTCTCGACTTCCAATATCCCTCCAGGTCTGTAGTTGCCTTCTCAATCATTGAAGTAGTTTCATCCATTTTTAGTTACCATCCTTTTTATACTCCGGCATACTGAGTCGCCTTCGGTCTCTGCTCATACTCCATAATAGGCGATATTTCCCTCATCATCAAGGCTATACTCAAAGCATCCCACTCATCATCATGGCTATTCGATGTGGTTTTGATAACCTTCTTATTCGGGTCATATAATAATCCCCCTATTTCGTCAAGTAGATTCTCGCTATAGCTAATTAAATCCCCAGACCTCAAGGCACTCTGCAAGGTATCTATCATTTGGGGCTTAGTTTTTATCGTGGTTTTCCACCCGTAATCCAAAACCATGCTTTTGGTCATATCATCGTAATCCTGATGAACAAACAACTCAGGATACCCTTTTTCCAGCATTATTCTCAACACGGTATGCCCGTGCCCTGCCTTTTCTACCCCTATCTGAGCCAAATTATATCTTTTACCCAGAGTAAATAGTTGTTCGGCAAATAAATCAGAAGGTATCCTCCCCCTTAACCTGGCTACATATTCGCAACTTTGAACATCTATGACGGAAGCAACCGAGAAATCCCCTTTAGCCAGACCCGCCGCCACATCAACTCCTATTTTATATCTATGACCTCCCCTCACATCTTTCCATATAGTCAGGTTCCCTTCCTGCCTCCCTTCCTGAACCATATTGTGGTAACGCCTCACCACACTGGCATCAACCGGACAAAGCTCAGCCACCATCCAACAATCCAAATCGTTCTCCGGATATTCCTGGAAGAATAATTCCTTTATTTCCTGTATCTTATTCCGCCGAAATGATATTTGCTCAGGGGAAAGGTTATATTTCCCCCTTAAATCCTCCTCCTCCTCCAGATATTTACCGGTGGACTTACCCAGGGCATAGGAAGCTCTCTCTATTTGCTCACTCAATTTAGTTCCAAGCATAACCTCGGACACACAGGTTATATCCCACCACCAGGGGAAGAAGAATACGGTATAATTCAATTTCTTCCGCTTAGCACTATCATAGAGAGTATGAAACAACCCCCCCCTGCCTCTAGGAGTAGACTCTACCGAAATATAACCCTGCTCGCCTACTGTCTGAGATATATCGGCAAATAGCTGAGATTCCTTAGATGACGGCCATTTGGCTACCTCGCTAAGGTGAGCCCTGGTTAGAGACCTGCCTATCCCGATAGATTCCGACTTAGCACTATCTATGTAGATATACCCGTCTAAATCGGGAAACCTTATCCGTGACCCTGACTTCCAGTCTACTTTTGGTCTCATATCTGCGGGTAGATTATCTCTAAACCTATGAACGGTTTGTAATAAGAAGCTAGCCGTCTCATCATCATGGGCAATTACGGCTTGCCTTTCATAATCGGCGGTAAATAGGGCGTGTGAATTATCAGCTAGTATTCCCGTAGACATACCAGTCTGACGGTCTTTTAAGATTATATCCCGATGAGTTCTATGCTCAATATAATATTTCTGCACTGGCCATAGGTTCATCAAAACTAGGTCGGCATATCCTCCTGGGCCGGGCTTAGTCAGCACCTTAAAATATTTTGGGATATAAAGAAGTGAGTTAGTTAAATCCTCCATATCAATTTCTCATAGCATATTGTAGCCAGTGGTCGTTTAGAACACGTTTAAACACATCCCATGGAATCATCCTTCCTGTGTAAATTTCGCCTAACTCGTCTTTAGTCATATCATAAAACTCAGAGAATAGCAAGAACCAGTCGGCGCCTAATACTTCGTCTATAACATGCTCATCGGCAAGCATTATTCCCTCTTCTTCCTGGAATAAGGAACCATTCCATGCTTTACCCCATATAGCAATCGCATCTGTTTAACCGCCTTTTCATAGGTGTTATGAGTGCCCTTTACGTCTCCTGTCTCCTTATTCACTACCACGTATTTATCTTTTTGCTTCTTAATAATATTATACGGCATCTTCGAGAACCTTCCTTAATCTTCTCATTTTTTCCTCGTAACTCTCGTCCTGTACAGCATCCAGTTGGAACTTCATCACCAGTTCCGCTGTCTTTAATATTCGGGTCTTATCTCTATCACTTAGATTATCATATCCATCGTTTATCAGTAAAGCCTGCTTTATCATCCCGGCCAGAATGAGCTCCTTTAACCGGCCTAACGCCCCTTTCTTTAACACATTTCTATTCTGCTTCAAGAACAATTCCCCTTCCTTAAATTCCCTCGAATGGCTCCGCCATACCTTCAACGTTATCTCTTTCCGCTTACATAGAGCCAACGCCTCCGCTTGGCTTATGCCTATAGCTATTAAAGCCAAATAGTCCCTCTGTACCTCGCTTATCCCCATGCCATCTCCCAGCATTACTGCTTCCGTCTTCATTCCTTCCCTCCTTCTTCTTAATATTTCCTGAGTGTCAACCTAATCTACCATCTGAGGATAGGCATCAGATAGTTTACGAATGTGATAGATGTTAACCTTGCCAAGCCCTTGTCTTTTAATCCTGATTAACTTCTTGTTCTTTAGTTTGCTTAGCATCTGATTGACACTTACTCTTGATAACCCCATATCTTCAGCTAGTTTATCCTGGCCAGGGAAACATTCCTTATCTTGCCAAGCATAACTCAACAATAAAGCATAAAGAGTCTTCTCATTACCAGATAATGTCGAATCCCTTAACACTACATTGGGCACTTGAGCAAATCCTTTACGGATATTCTTATCTTCAAAAATAAGAGTGCGCTGATGTAAATCTTCCTTTACCTCTTTATGAGTATTAGTAGATGAGTATATGTAGTGTAAACTAGGCTTTACATCCAGATGTAAACTAGGCTTTACATCAGCTTCGATTTTGTCAAGAGGAACTCCCTTGATAGCTTCGTCTATAATGTGCCGTTGCTTCCGCTTTTCTTCAGTTGCCGTAACCATTTTCCCTCTCCTGTGTTTGCTTTTCCCTCTATTATATCATACCTATCCTTCTTGTACCTACCCCTAGAAGTCATATTTTCGTGGGAGTGAAGGCATTCTGCTATCATATTACGCCTGCGAGGAAGCCCCCCCCCTTCCAGCCTCATACGGACATAACCTAATACCTCTTTAGCCTCAAAGATTACATAATAGCTATAGTGCGCCCCACTGTTTACGGGTATCGGGGGTGACAAGTCGGTGAAATGAGAGAGTCAAACACACTCCCCCACGGTATTTTACACAGGTCAACAATCTACTGACGGTATTACATGTAGTAGTAGCTGGGATACATAACCTGAGATTATACCACAGTTCCCGATGAATTTAATGCACAAATACGGAAATGCTTAGGTGAAATGTTAAGAAAAAAAGGACTATTGGATTGAGAGTGAGGGGGGCTTGACAGATAGCTAATGATAATATAATATGATAATAGGATTAAAGAATAAGGGGTAACCAAGGGGGAATAATGCCTACTAATACAGAAATAGATATTAAAGAGCTCAGAAAGAAACTAAACCTGACTCAGCAGGAGCTAGCCGATAAGCTAGGGGTAGTAGTAGTTAGCGTCAGCCGGTGGGAAAACAAGTGGACTAGACCCAGCCAGCTAGCCATAAGAGGGCTTAGAAGGCTAGAAAAGAAAGGGGGTAAGTAAGATGAAATTAGTTTATGGTATATCACGCTGGACTAATTCAAGCCGAGCAAGCGCACGACATATTGACAATAGCTTTGGTGGACCTCTGTGTGCAGACAAGCGCAAAGTTTTATCTTGGGAGAGAGAAGCCGGTGAGCCAACCTGTAAACGTTGTATATCAAAATATAAATGTTGGTTCTGTGGTGAGCCGGCTACAGGTTTTGTTTTGGGAGCTTGCACTTGCGATAGATGTGGTAGACAAGTAGCCAGAGGTTTTAATGAAGGTTAAGGTTATATAGAAAGGAGGTAAGGAAATGATACATATCAAGACAACCAAACAGCTTCAGCAAATAAGGCAGAAGGGATATGATGAGGGGGTGGCCAAGGGATATGAACTCGGCTTCCTGCTTGGTAAGATTGAGCGAACCAATAGGGGGGCTATCATCGGCTCTAAAGTGGATGAGCAAATCAAAGAGATTATGGAAAGGGGGGAAGCATGAGTTGGAGACATGAGGGCTTTAAGAATCCTTATAAATCAAGGGAAGAGTGCTTTGAGTATCAAGCGGTAGAACCGGCTTCACATGATGCTTATGAAGAGGGCTATAATGATTGTCTGGAGGCTATCATCCCTTTGGTTAAGAAAGTAGCTCCTAACAGCGAGCTGGTAAACATTCTATGCCCTAAACCATGAATATTTAACACAAATCAACGGTCAATATATCCCGTTTTCTTGCAGTCGGTACAGGGGATGCTGGAATTTCCAACTTTCTTCCATTTCTTACCATAGCATGTAGGACATTTAATCACTTCTCGAAAGTTGATTATCTTGACTCCCTGGCTCACTTCATAAGCAAAAGTTCTACCCATCACCTTGCGCTTAGCTTCTTTAACCTTTCCTATAGTTAACAGCACTTCTGAACCCTCTCCCAACTGGTCTAACAATAACTCACAATCGGCAAAGTCTTTGGTCAAATAACCACCTCTGCCATAATCAGTGCCGGCATTTTTCTGTAAAGCGATGATAGCATTGCCTTTCCCAATTTCTCTCTTAATACCCTCCATTACTGGACTAATCATGTAATATTCGCCAGGTAGGTTTATCCAATCTATGATATTGAGTCTATCTTTCATTACATGTTCAGCATAATCCTCTCTAACCGGCATCAGTAGGAATCTGTCCTCTCCGTTCCCATTATACCACTTTACCCAATCCATATTATCTAATCTGTTAAGGAATCTCTGAGATGGCTCGTTATCTATGGTGGTGTATTCATTCCCCATTAGGACTGGATAATTATCAAGATTCTCAGCAGCAAAGTTTAAGCATAGACAAGTTTTACCATAGTTGCTCATACCCGATAGCAGAATCATATCTCCCTCTCTGATAATAATATCCTTGGCGAATAACATTTCCATGCCGCTATCCGAATCTCTAGGGAAAAATAACTCGATAGGATTCTTTCTCTCCCTACCGAATACACGAATTGGCTTAATTTCGGCAATGACTTTATATTCTCCCTTCATTCCTGTTGCTCTGACTTCCTTTTGCTCAGCTAATTGAAACATAATATTCCTAACAGCATCAAATGATTTCATCTCTGGAGTAATACCAAGTTCACTCCTTAACTCTCTCAGAGTTATCTTTTGCCCTGGTATCTTCTTTAAGAAATTTCTGACTTCTTGGGTAGTTATTTCCTTTAATTCTTCTACCATATCTATTCCTACAACGGTTACAACTATAACAACGCTATCAACGATTTACAACGCTCAAACTCGTGAGTTTACAACGATTTACAACGCTATAGCTAAAAATGTTCCCTCCCCTTAAACCCCTCCTTCCCTCCCCCCCCCCCCACTCCTCCCCACCCATATAAATAAAAGAATGATTAAAGATATTTTCTTCTTTTAGTAAGAGCGGACTGTTCTGGTGGATATCTGCTAATACTTTTAGATATGGTTAAAACCTCATTGTCAGATAATACCGGCTGGCATCTGTCTCTATTGGTAATGAGTAGTGCTGAGTAAATAGCTTCTTCAGGTGTGCCCTGTCTCCTCATGGCTCCGGCTATCCTGGCAAGTGTGTCGTTTCTGGAACCTTCGGTTAGAATTGATGTATCACCAGTATGGTTACTCGTTAATGCCTTGACTGGCTTCATGCATAATTCTTCTAGTTCTCTAGAGGCAGGCATGATAGGCCCTGACCATATGGGGGATTTTGCATATGGTAATCCTGAAACATGATTGGATGGCGGACTTATTACAAAACCACCTACCCCTCGAATATCCAATCCCTCATACCCCCCTAGCTTGGTAATGTTCCGTATCGGTTCTCTGGTAATGTACCAGAAGTGTGCGCCACCACTACCCGTAGTTATCTGTAGCGTTTTTGGCAGCTCACCCACAACATCTTGTAGTTTACCTAAACTATCGTATCCGTTGTGTTCAATATCTACATCTAAAATAAAATAACCGGGGGAGATGGCTATGGCTATATTGGCTTTAGGATATTTAGTCCAGTATTCAATGATGCGCTTCTTCTCAATAGTAGCGTCTTTTAAGCCGTTTGGTGTGAGTGGCACTTTGCCAATGTCTCTACCAGTGTGCCCTCTGCCACATCCACACTTACCATCTATTGGAAAACAACATGGAAAGACAGGAAATCGGTTCTCAGCATACTTCAAGGCTCTGCTTATCAAAAGTATCTCCTAAGCAAATGGTTTTTTGACTATATTTCTAACCGCTTGACGAGTTAAGGAATATCTGCGAGCAATCTGAGCAAAGTTCTGTCCTTCGCCTGCCAGCCTGCGGATTTCCTCATTTCGCTTATGCGTTCCTCTAGCCTTTTCTTGCAGCTGACTTGCCTCTTTTGAGTTCATGTATTTACAATAGCATGTTTACTCTTTGTTGTCAATACCCATCAGCAAATAATTAGCGTAAGACCAGATGGTAATAATAATTGTTGTCAGGGTATTGACAAGTCGGGAAAAGTATGATATAGTCTGGTTATGGATTTGATAAGGGCTTTAATCATCAGACTCTTATTGAGCGGTAATATCCCCAAGATGGTTAGTTGAAAAGGATATAAAATGATTTCCGTATTTGTGCATTGAACTTGTCATACTTAATCATACTTAATAATATCATAGTTCATAGGGAGGTGAGAGAGATGACCTATTCTATCGGCGAAGTCGCCAAGATGTTACGAGTATCGGTCTACAGCCTGCGCAAGTGGGAAAAGGCGGGACTCATCCCGAAACCTGCCCGGCGCCCCACGAATCAGCGGGAATACACCGACGCAGACATCAAGGCAATAAAGCAGTTTCTAAGTCAGAAACATCAAACCAAGTAGGAAGGGAGTTAAAAGTGATATGTCCTCAATGTGGAAAGAAAATGAAATCCGATGGCACGGTAGATGAAACTTGGCGATTCTATAAGTGCGAGTGTGGCTTTCGAGCTGCCAAGCATATTCATGTGAGGAAAGGTAAATGAAACTAGCCACCACAATATTCCATTTAATCTGGAGACAAAATTTAAGGAGGTAAATGGAAATGGAAGAAGCTAAGACACAAGAAGAATTTGATAAACTATCTAAACTAGGGGAATGGTTCTATGTAACATCTGGTAGTTGGGTGGCTAGGGAACAGTCTCACGTAGAGGCTAGGGGACAGTCTCACGTAGTGGCTATGGGACAGTCTCACGTAGAGGCTAGGGAACAGTCTCACGTAGTGGCTAGGGAACAGTCTCACGTAGAGGCTAGGGGACAGTCTCACGTAGTGGCTATGGGACAGTCTCACGTAGAGGCTATGGAACAGTCTCACGTAGTGGCTATGGGACAGTCTCACGTAGAGGCTATGGAACAGTCTCACGTAGAGGCT
>Ga0180008_1002040_pt1 | contig 11433 bp, 13 predicted proteins | sample MM_PW_MetaG_FD_121121 | JGI IMG/M metagenome (GOLD analysis project Ga0180008, IMG submission 121121) | Groundwater microbial communities from the Aspo Hard Rock Laboratory (HRL) deep subsurface site, Sweden - MM_PW_MetaG | ecosystem: Environmental > Aquatic > Deep subsurface > Groundwater... | reverse complement strand
TATCCCTAAAAATTGGATGTAGTTGTGAAACAGTTAGAAAAGAATTATTGAGAAATAATATTAAAAGAAAAAATCCTTCACACTATGGTGGCTATTGGACTGATAAGAAAAGATATCCTGAAACAATAGAAAAAATAAAAATAGCAAGAGCTAAACAAATACTTCCTAAAAGGACTGCAGAATCTAATAAAAAAATTGGAGATGCACAAAGAGGTGAAAAGAATCATAATTATGGAAAAAAGGCTTCAGCTAAATCAAGGGAGAAGATGAGTTTAGCAAAAAAAGGGATGAAAGGTAAACCATTATCAGAATCTACAAAACAAAAAATAAGAGATGCTAATTTAGGTAAGGTTCTTTCTGATGAGACTAAAAAAAAGATTAAAATTGCACTTAATAAACCAGAAAGAATAAAGAATTTTAAAGAGAAAAGGAAAAATTGGACTTGCCCAAAAAAAGACACTTCAATAGAAATAAAAATTCAAAACTTTTTATCTAAACTTCATTTAGAATATTTTACCCATAAATATATTTCTGAAATTAAATACAAATACCAATGTGATGTTTTTATTCCAGTTCAAAAAGGAATACCTCAAAAAACAATAATTGAATGTGATGGAGATTATTGGCATGGAAATCCAAAATTTCCACGTGCAAGAAATTTTGATTCAAAAAGAAAATCCCAAAGATGCTTAGATTTTGAGAGGACATCACAACTTGAGAAACAAGGTTTTCGGGTTATAAGATTATTTGGAAGTGAAATAATACCCATGAAATTAAATGGATTTAAGGAAATATTTAAATGAAAGAAGAAAGAGCAATTCTTTTACCTCGTGTATCAAGTTTGCGTCAAGCCAAGCAAGGGGATTCAGTTTCTTCACAAGAGGAAAAATTAATTAAACATTCAAAAGATAATGGGGATAAAGTAGTTGGGATTTATACTGATGCAGGTAAAAGTGCAAGTATTTCTGATGATAAAATTGATATAACCTTTAGAGATGGTAGATTTATTATTGGACTTAATTTAAATAAAAGAGCTGGGTTAAAAAGAGCATTGGATGAAATAGATAAAGACTTGTGGGATCTTGCTAAGTTTACAAAATGGGATAGACTTTCCCGTAATAGTATTCTTTCCAAAATTCTACAAATTTACTTTGAAAGAAATGGTAAAAAATTAATTCCAATTGAAGATTCTAATGACCCTTTAATGGTAGATATAAAAGGTGCTTTAGGCGAAGAAGAAATAAATAGGATGAAAGATAGAGTTAGAGAAACTAGACTTTACAGATTTGATAAAGGAATTATGGTGGGAAGAATGCCAGTAGGATATGTTTTAAAAAATAAAAAAATCTTGCTTGACAAGAAAAAAGCACCAATGGTTAAAGAAATATTCAACCTAACGCTAGAAGGGGTTGATTATAAGCAGATATGTGCCAAATTTGGACTTAAACCACAAAGTTATTATAATATACTTAAAAATAAAGTTTACACAGGGATCATTGAATTTGAAGGAAATGAACGAAAAGGCACTCATCCAATCCTAATATCCGAAGAACTATTCAAACAGGCAAATGAAAAAAGAACTTAATATATTTGAACTTGAAATAAGGAGGTGTAATAGATATATTGCCCTATGTATAGTAATAATTATCTTTCTTTTAGCTCTTCTCTTTTATAATAGCATTTATGTTTTTGCTAAGGCAAGTACTGATTTTTATTATGGTGAAGTTACTGAAGAGGAATTGAAAGAAAAAGGAATTTATCTTGCTGGAAGTTATTATCCAAGTTCTGGAAAAATAGAAATAATTGAAGATAGAAATGGTAAATCGTTAAAACACGAACACTGCCATTTTCACCAAGCAAAAAAAGGGAGACTCTATACTTCTTGTGATGAAAAAAATAAATTATTAATGAATGAAATAGAATGTAAAATATCTGAATATCTTCCAATGTTTATTTATAAAAAAATCTATGGAAATATTTAAATACTTTGGGAAACTTATCTTTTAATGTTTGTTCAAAATTACTCAAAAATATCATTTTCTTTCAACAATTTTCTAGGAGACATTGAGTAGTTTTACAATCAAGCAGTTGGGTACTACTCATTTAGTCTCTCTATTGTTAATTTTAAGAAGTGCTTGTAGTTTATAAATATATTGAATTATGCGAACCTTTAGTTCTTATAACCTTTTTTCTGTTTTAAATGGATTTTTTAATTTAGTTTATAAAGGAATGACAAAAAAGTGAAAATTTTACACAAGGATTTTTTCCTCTTTATAAATGGTTTTTGGGGTGTTGTCGTCGCTGTGTATGAAAAAAATTAATTAAAGTTTAGTGTATTTATTATATTAGAGAAATATAAGGAGGTAAAATAAAATATGGGAGAACAAATGAATCAAAAATTATTCAAAGATGAAAGCGAAAGTTGGAAAGATATGTTTGAAGTTATTCGTAAAACTTTTAATATATCTATAGAAGAACTTAACAAAGAAAAATACAGAATAATCTTTGAGATGATAGAAAGGTGGGCTTACTATGACTATCTCAGAAGAGAAGGGCTTAGACAAGCAAATAACACTAACTGGGATAACTTTGGAACTTTTTGGAAAGGAGAATAAGTCTCTAATTAATTAGATTATTTTTTTTGTAAAATTTATTGCTAGGGGAGGAATTGAACCTCCATCACAGATGCATGAGACCTGCATTTTACCTAATTAAACTACCCAGCATTTGGTTCGTAATTTGGGTCATTTATGAAACCACAATTCTTACAATAACTTTCTCCTTTTTTTCCTTTATATAATTTCCTTTTACAATTTGGGCATTTCATCTTATATTCTTATGAATCTTTCTAGCCATACTTATCATTACTTGTTTATTTTCAATTGGAAGATCTTCAAACTCAACTTTACATTCTTTTCTAGTATTCCATTTCTTCTTCTTAGAAATTTCTTCATAGCTATCATGTAACCATTTAGCCAATACTTCTGTCTTCATATTTTGTATTTTCATATTCTTCTCTTTTGCTTCCTAGCTCTTATCATTTTATTTGAAACTACCTCTCCACAATCTTTACAAAATTTAACTGCACCTGATTTTCTTCCGAATGGAAAGTTCTTTTTTATCCGTTTATGCTCACAAATCATTTCTTATCCTCTTCATCTTGGCTTTTTTTCATTAATTCTAAGTCCATTAATTTTTTAAACTTTTCTTCCATTTGTTTCCAGACATGAGCTGATGGTTCTCCTCCAGACCAATTTTTCATTAATGTTGCCATTGCCGTTTGTTGTTCTTTGTAACCTTCTCCAAATCCACTTTCCATACTTGCTACTAATCCTTTGTGTGTCATAAATTTCCCTAATTGTGTATCCCTCATATTTTTAGGATAATCCATTGGGTTTTCACTTGTTACAATCCATATTGGTCTTCTATCTGAAGGGCTTCCTTGTGCATTTCTATCTAAGTTTCCTTCTAAAACTATAAAATCAACCATCTTCGGTCTTGGAACTTCTTCTCCTTGTAATACATCCATTGGAGCATATTTAACATAGCACGTTCCATTTTTATTTTCTCTGAAACTTCCTAAATCTACTTGTCCTAACATATATCCTTTTGCAAATCTTCTTTTTGGAATGTTAATAATAATCGGAGAATTAGCATCTATATCGTATTTCTTTATTTTTTTATTTTGAGATATAACTATAATTGTAGCAATAATTCCTGCCACTGTCAATATTGGAACAAAAACCCATTCAGCACCCATTTAAATCATACTTTTGTCCTCTTCCTCCTTTTTCTTTATTTCATCTCTTGCTTTTTGAGAACTAGGAATTTGTCTTTTTGTGTGTATTTCTGGCATACCATGGAAAAAAGATTGCTTTGTTTCTTCTGTAATTATTTCTTCTGGGTAATCTGCTATTGCGTTTGCTTCTACAATTAATTCTGCTAGTCCTGAACCAACTGGTAATTCTGCAATTTCTTTATTAGGATTATTTAAATTGACTACAAATGGTCTTTCTTGTTTTTTTTCTGAACCTAGGAAATTTACTATTAAAACAGGTGTTGGTTCTTTATCTTTTCTTCCTAATTTTCTAATTCTATGCCATATTTTTTCTAAATTATCTGGATTATCTCTATCTTCTTTTACAACTTCTTTTACTTTTTCTATTGCACTTTGAGGATCTATTTTTTCAATTTTTATTTCTGCTTTTTTGAATTTTCTATATAAGAATACTATTAATGTAATTAACCAACCTAATCCTAAAACTCCTAAGAGAATCCAAAATAATGTCCATTTCCAATCTAAAACTAAGATTAAAATTATTGAAGATACCCAAATAACTAATGTTCCAATTGATGTTCCTAATAGCCAATGTTTATATTTCTTTTTCATCTTTATTGACGGTACTTATATTGTTCTCCTGTTATATTTTTTTTATTATCTATTTTATTTTGTCTTATTATAAGTACTACAACCATTCCAAATATTCCAATTATAAAAATTACTGTCCATACAAAAGCTATTCTTTTTTTTTCTTTCTTTGCATTTTCTATTCCTTTTTGAAGACTTTCATTTGAATCACTTGCTATTTTATTTATTTTATCTCCATACTCTAATTCCCATGCTTTTCTTTCATTCTCTAATCTTAATACTGAATTTTTTGTTGTTCCTAAGTCTCTTTTTATATCATATAAATCATAAGAAGTTCCATTAAATGTTAAAAGATTTGAATAATTTCCATATTGACTTTCTAAATTACATTCTGGTAATTCTGGATGACATAATTCTGAACAAGGTAATTCTACACAGAAAATTAATCTTAAATATTCTCCCCATCCTACTGAAGAAGTTATATCGTCTGTTATTTTTTTATAAGGAACATAAACACTTAGATTAAATTTTGATTGATTTGTATTAAATGCTTTTGCAGTTATTTCTATTGTGTAATTTTTATCTGTATCATTTGTTAAATAAACCCTCGGTAAAATAGTATATTCAACCCATTCTGTATCTCCTGCTCCTAAGTCAAAATTGTTTTGGTCAAAGATTATCCAACTTGAATCTGATTCTAATTTTATTCCTTCTGCTTTTTTGTCTCCTATATTTTTTATTGTTATTAATCCTTTTTTACTATTTAGTGTTTCTATTTCATATTTGTTATCTGAATTTGTTACAGATAAATTTGTCATTTCTGCTATTGAGTTTAAATTAATAGACCATAAATAATCATAATTTGGATTGTGTGCTTTTTGTTGTTCTGTTCTTTCTACAACTTCTATAACTCCTTGAAATTCTAAGAAATCTCCCCAAAAGTCATCATAGTAAAACATATTTCCAAGATTATTGAATGTAAAAACGCTTGTTTGATTTGGATTAATTGTTATGCTTCCAAATTCTGTTGATTTTATTATATGGCTTATTGTATCTTTATTTTCCCATTGAACTATATCTCCTTTTCTTATTGTTGTGTATGTTTCACTAAACCCATATTCTGTTATTTTAATATTATGTGTTGTTACTTCTTCTGGTAAATCTACCCAAAATTTAAATTCAACTAATTCACTTAATGTTCCATAGAATGATTCATTTGTTTTTACAGATATTTGGTATGTATTTGTTGTATTTTGAGGGATTGAAATGTTTGGAAATATAAATCCTTTTTCTTTTAAGACAGGGAATGAGAAATCTAAAATATCAAAAGTATAATTGTTTGAAATTGTTATTGAGAAGTTTTTTTGATTATTTACTTTTGTTTCTAAATCCAGAGGACTTGGAGATATAACTAAATTAGCCGACAATAAAGATGACAAACTAAAGAATACTAGGAGTGCTAAGAAGATTTTTTTATTCATTATTTTTTTTGAATATTTTATTTATAAATTTATTTGAACATCCTTTTGAACAGAAATGTTTATCTTCTTCTCTCCATATTTTGTCTTTTTTTAGTTTAATAAAAAACCTATATAAATAGATCCATCCCTCACTATAAGGATAACTTTCTTTTCCATCTTCTATTTCTTTACTTTCTTTTCCACATTCATCACAAGTAAATTTAACCATTAGTTTTTTTGTTTTCATTTTTTATTTTTTAATTCCTCTAAAATTAATTTTATACTATTTATATCATTTTTCATTGTAAGAATATCTTTCTTAAACATAAGCATTTCTGGTTCTGTTTTCTTTATAAATTCTAATTTATTTGGAGAAGACCATATTAATTCAAAATCTGATTTTTTGTAAGATTCAACTTTAGCCATATCATCAAGTAATTTAGTAAAATGAACTTTGGATTTTTTTGAGAGAGGTGTTGGTTTAATTACTTCACCAGGAGACATTTTTTCTATTTGTTCTATAATTCTGTTTGTTTTGTCTGCACTAGAATCTGCTTTTTTCATAGAAATAATTAGTGCTTGTAGTATTTAAAGGTTTTGAATTTTATTCATTATTATTTTGAATTATTTAGAAAGGTATTATGGGTAAATCATCAATTATTCTAAAGATTATCCATATTCCCAAACTGATTATTATTATTCCAACGATTGCCAATAATATATGCCTTCCTAATTTTATTTCCTTTTTCTTTTTTAACAAATCCAATCCTATTAATAATACAACAAAGATCAATATTAAAATAATTATTATTGTCCAAATAATCTTCACACTTAGTTCTCTTTTTTCTAAGGTTTCCTTTGGTGCATCAATAGTTTCATCTTCTGATGATGAAACACTTCCTCCCCCAGCAGGTGTTATAGAGGGGGGTGTTTCACCTGGACTTTTAAGTCCTGTATCTGGGTCAATATAAATAGGATAAATTGTGGATAAATTACTTAACCAAGAATAGGGTGTTTTTACAATAACATACAAAGAAACTCCACTTTTCTTAAATTGGTATTCTAATAATTGTGAAGAACCATTTGAATCATAAGCATAAGGTTTTTTAAGATAATACAGTTCATTTCCTTCTTCATCAGTAATATAAACTTCATTAGAAGTTGTCATGGCGACTTTTTTATCCCATTCAACACCATCAATTAATATTTTATTAGAATTTGTAGTTAATATAAAATCTAAATCTAATGTTGGATTTCCACCATTTATAATGTATTGTTCTGGGCTTATCAAATCAGTTGAAGAATTTATAATTAATTGTTCTCTTAGATTATCATTCAAATATGAATATTTTAAATCTATTCCCCCTCCATAAGCATTTTTATATAAAAATTCATTATCATTCGGAATACCAACAACTTCTTGTATCATATTTATTTGTTGTAATTGGCTTAAATCATTTCTATAATTCAAAGCCATTGGTTGATAAGTTATATAATCAGAACCAATCATAAACTTAATAACTTGTCCTTCAGTTGGATTTTCTTTAAAATATGTTTGATAAATTCCTTCAACTACTTCATAATCATATAATAAATCTAAAGAATTAACTATGGTTTTATTTATTGGTACAAATTCACTTCCATTATTATAGTTAATAAATCCTAAATAAGCAGAAGTAACACATTTTCCATTTAAACAAGAAGTATCTGTTTGTTGGGTTCTAGTTATTGTTGGCACTTCCCCAATTTCTTTATCAACAGAACCTACAAAAGATAAAATTAAGATTGAAAAACTTATAAAAAAAAATACGAATAATGGTTTTTTTTTAATTCTTTTATCCATCTCATATTTTTGGAATTATTGGAAGGTCTTGTAAAACTCTCCAAATTACCCATACTCCTATTATGATAATTATTGAGGAAATTACTACTATAATTATTTGTGTTTTTCTGCTTATCTTTTCTTTTCTCCTTGATATATCTAAAATAAATATTAGAACTAAGAAGATTAATATAGAAAGTATTATTGAAATATATTTTAATAAATTATTTATTTTTGTTTTATCTATTCCTGTTTCTTCTGTTTTTGAATCAATTCCTGAACTAGAACCCCCTCCTGATGGGCTTGAAGTTCCTGAAGTTCCTGTTCCTGTTCCACCACTGCCAAAAGGATAAGTTGTATCTGTCCAATATCTTAACTTAGCAAAACCATCATCAAAAATTGTTAATCTTTGGTGTATATTAATCATTATGCTTATTGTTCTTTGAATATTATTTCCAATTGTAATATCTTGATTAGAAATTCTATTAAATCCAATGGTTCTAGTTAATAAATCTTCAATAGTTAATTCTTGGTTTGAAATTCTATTCCCAGAGAATAATCTAGTTACTAAATCTCCAATGTTAAGGAAATCAAATATGCTTCTTGAAGTTCCATAACTCTTTGAAACATCATTTCCTATTATTATTTCTTGATCTGAAATTCTTTTTCCAGAGAATAATTTTTTTATTAAATCTTCTATAGCTATTTTTTGGTTTGAAACTCTATTTAGTCCAAGTTTCTCAATTATGAAATCTCCAATAGTTAATTCTTCAATATTTTCTCTATTAAATCCTAAAATTCTTTGAGAATCATCTCCAAATGTAAATTCTTGGTTTGAGATTCTTGATATTCCTAAAATTCTATTTACAATATTATCAATTGTTAATTCTTGGTTTGAAGTTCTATTAAATCCAAGTGTTCTTGTTATAAAATCATTAATTGTTAAAGAATCAATAGTTTCTCTATTAAATCCTGAATTTCTTTGAGAATCATCTTCTATTGTAATTTCTTGATTTGAATCTCTTGTTCCAGAGAATAATCTTATTGTTAAATCTTTAATAGTTAATTCTTGATTTGAATCTCTATCAATTCCCAAATTTCTTTGAATGTTATCTTCTATGGTAATTTCTTGGTTTGAGATTCTTGATATTCCTAAAATTCTATTTATTAAATCATCAAAAGAAATATCTTGGTTTAAAATCCTATTTCCTCCAAATATTCTTATTACTAAATCTCCGATAGTTAGTTCTTCAATATTTTCTCTGTTAAATCCTAAATTTCTTTGAGTATTATCTCCAATTGTAAATTCTTGGTCTGAAATTCTTGTTCCAGAGAATAATCTTGAGAGAACATCTGAAATTGAAATAGATTGCATGAAATTTGATATTTTATTATTAATTCTTAAAAGATTTTGGAAAAAGGAAAAGGAATTTGAATTTTTCCTATTAAAAGTATTTTTATTTTCTTTTGAATCTGTTATTGAAACTCCTTGTAAAATATCTTTTGTATAAGCAGAAGATGTTATTGGTATTAAAATCAAAGAAACATTATTATAAGAATCTGCAACATTTCCTGCTTGGTTTAAAGTTAAATTAACTGAATCATAAGAATTAGGTGTATAAGCAGAAACAATTCCAATTAGAAGAAGAACCAATATTAAATAAATTGCTTTTTTTTTCATTTTTCATTTTTTTTATGGTAGTGATACATGGGCTTCCACATCTCCATCTATTGAACTATTTTGTCTATAATAACCTGTTATTAGATAATTTCCTTTTGGTAATGCCCCAATAGACCAGCTTCCATCTGAAGTTGAATTTGTTTTTCCAGCAAAAGTATTATTTATTTCATAAATTGCTATTACTGTTCCAAGATTTACAGCAGTACCATTTCCATATTTCAAAGTTCCTGATAAATTTAATCCAACACTTAAAGTATAATTTGTTGCCCAATCTGTTTCACTTACATTTGAAGCACTTAAAACATTCCAAATATAACTAAGAGAAGAATCTTGAACCAAATTTACCCCCCATGTTGTTGTGTTTGCTGTTCCTGTTGTTGTATTTGTTAATATCTTATATGCAGTTCCATTTGAAAACCATAAATTAAGAGTCATGTTTTTAACTGAAATTGCTCCTGTAGTAGTTGCACTTGCATTAAAAGGAACTGTAAAATTTGCCCAAATAACTGTATTTGAAGGAGAATTTAATGTTGTTGTTATTGAAGATACAACTGGGGTTAAATATCTTATAATAACTACACCATCTCCTCCTCTTCCTCCTGCAGCATTACTTCCACCTCCACCTCCTCCACTTCCTGTTCCATTTATTGCAGAAATTCCACCAGCATTATTTCCATCTCCTCCTCCACAAGCACCATTTCCAGGAGTTGCTGCACCATTTCCTGTTCCACCTCCTCCTCCTCCTGCCCAACAATGAGAAGTTCCATTAATAGTATATGTTAAACCAACACCACCATTTCCTGACGTAGGATTAACACCTGTTCCACCAACAGCACCAGCACCTCCACCACCACCTGCTGAATATGGTGAAGGAACCAATCCTCCCCCTCCATTATTTCCTTGTCCTGCAAGTCCTGTTCCTCCTGTTGCAGAATTACCACCAGCACCAGCACCAGAACCACCAAATCCACCAGCACCACCAACTGCCCCTGCAATTCCACCACCAAATGCAATTAATCCATCAAATGAGGAATTTTGACCTTTTGTTTCTCCGATTCCCCCTGTGCTATTTTTTCCACCAATTCCAACTACAACATCATAATTCCCCACTATTACATCATGTTCTTCATAATAAATTAAACCTCCTGCACCCCCTCCACCACTTCTACCAGGTCCTCCACCAGCAATTACAAGAACACTTACATTAAGAGTATCTCCTGTAACATTAAAAGTTCCATTAGAAGTAAAAGTCATAACAGTATAATTTACTCCACCCATATCAATAAAAGTTTGTGTTCCACTTGATTGAACAAAACTCGCCCATTCATTTATTTCTTTTCCAAATAATGTGGGTATCCATTCTACATTATCTCCCATATAAACTTCTGTAAATATTCCTATTGTAATTTTTCCTTTTATTAAATTTTTTGTATCAAAATTAATCCAGTTCCAAACTGTTTCTTTTTTAGTTCCAACTATTTTTAAATTACATATTTCTGTTCCATTTATAAATTTGCCTTCACAAACTTCTTTCCAATCATTTACATCTATTTCTTCTTGACCCCAATATTTGTAATCAAATTGTCTTTCTATTAGTTTATTATCTAAATTATTATAAAATTCTATTTTATCAAAAGCGTCTGTATAAGTATCATCAAACAATTCTACTTCAAACTCTGCAACCTTTTGATAACCAACTGGAAGAATAACTGTTATTCCATTAGGAGTTTCTAATCTACAATTATTTTCTTCTTTACACCAATCAGTATTTAATTTAATCTTAGAGATATCTTCTTTTAACCCAGAATCATTAGATATTGTAATTGTCTTTGTCGTTTCATTATAAACTTTAATAAAATTTGTTATATTTGTACTATTTATCTTTCCATCATCAAATGGAATTAAATCAGCAGAAAAAGTCATTACACCAAAGAATATAAATCCAAAGAATATCCAAAATAATATTACTATTGTTTTATTATTTTTTTCCATAGAAAACATAAGAAATTAAAGTTTAAAATTCTTTCCTTTTCAATCTTTCTTCTTATACTACCCAAATAGTCCAATTTATTAGTATGGTGTCATCTGTTTGAAGAGTTGC
>Ga0180008_1002039_pt1 | contig 11436 bp, 12 predicted proteins | sample MM_PW_MetaG_FD_121121 | JGI IMG/M metagenome (GOLD analysis project Ga0180008, IMG submission 121121) | Groundwater microbial communities from the Aspo Hard Rock Laboratory (HRL) deep subsurface site, Sweden - MM_PW_MetaG | ecosystem: Environmental > Aquatic > Deep subsurface > Groundwater... | reverse complement strand
GTTGAAGCAAATGCCGCATGAAATGAACATACCATACGATTCCCTGTAGTTCACTGCACAATTATGTGCGAAAACTTTCGCACACCCATATGGGCTCCTTGGTTTGAATGGGGTGTTCTCGTTCTGCGGCGCTGGTGAGTTGCCGAACATTTCTGAGCTGCTGGCCTGATAAACTCTTGCTTCCGGACAGTTATTTCGCACGGCTTCAAACAAACGCACTGCCCCCAATGCCGTAATCTCATGTGTCAATATAGGCTGCGTCCATGATGTAGCTACAAAACTCTGGGCGCCGAGATTATATACTTCATCTGGCCTGATTTTTCTTACTGCGGCATCCAGCGATCCCTGATCCATCAGATCGCCTTCGATCAGGTGTATGCTGCTCAGGATGCTTTCGATATTTGTCAGGTTGGGAACGCTCAGCCGCCTCAAAAGACCATGTATTTCATATCCTTTTTTCAATAACAATTCTGCCAAGTATGAACCTGTTTGTCCTGAAATTCCGGTGATTAATGCGGTCTTGGTATCCATTATGTTCACCTACCATTTTATATCATTTTCTTCGCATCGCCGTAAATAGATTCCAATTTTTTAGCTACAGCTGGATATGAGTGATAACTTTCGATGTGCCGCTTACCTATAATGCCCATAGATTCCCTGTATGAAGGATCTGAGACCAGTTCTTCAAGAACCCTGTACAAACTCTGCTCGTTGGCATATACCCAGGGTTCATACTTGAAAAACTTCTTTGATTCGTCCATAATTTCGTCAGGCATACCGACAATACAGGGTATGCCAAGTGCCCAGAACTCAATAGCATTATTGCCGTACCATAGAAGTAGCTGATCAAAACCTATATCACACGTCAATTTCGTTCTAATAACATAATCGTGCGGCTTGCCTTCAACTAATACCAGTTCAACCTCCGGATGATGTACTTTCAACTTATTAACGGTTTCTATAAACAATTCCGTATGTTTAAGCTTTCGATTCGTAGGGCAGTGACATATCCTAATTTTATTATCTTTTCTATTTTGTCTTTTATTAGCTAATTTATTATATAAATCAAGGTTTATCGGTGATGGCAACCAACGTAACGGATCATTATCTACCCATTTAAGAAGATTAAGAGTGGAAATGATTCGTAATGATCTGTTGGCATTATCCGCTATGTGCAAGTCTTTAATCTGTGACGGTTTACATATTCTACCATGCTGATGAATTACATTGGGTATGGGTTTGGGGGTCCTTCCCCATACAGTATAAAAATTGTACAAATTATGAATATGCAACACTGATGCGCTTTTAAGCAAATCGTTTACCTCTTTTGGGTCATAATGGTGCCCGCGAACAATGTCGGTCGGATAATTTATATAATTTGTTTTCAGAGCAAAGTTTCTGGCATGATACTTATTAGAATAAAGATTTAATGCCTCTTTGATCCTGTGAGATTGCCCCCCAGTATCCTGGTTAGCCATTTGTAAAACTAATTGCCGTGCCATTAGTGACCTGCTATCTTTGCCAACGATGTTAGCTGCTCACCTAGAGATTTTACTCGTTCCTCCAGACAAAAGCTGCGAGGATTGATAATACCAAAATCGTGCTCATGCATATAGTTAATATCATTTACATCTTTATATATATAAGGGTTCGTTCCATTTTCTATCATGAAATTAATACACTCAGTCCATGAATTGTCTGTCAATACTTTCATGCCGCACATTAAATACATGAGCAGTTTTCGCGGCAATGCCATATGCGCCTGATTAAAATTCTTGGTGTTCATTAAAATACCGTGTTTGGATGCGAAGTCGTATGTATCATACGATTTAATATCTACAAGTAGCCTGGTTTTGTTTCTGATATCCATAGCTTCTTTTGAAAATTTCCTGCTGACAAATAACGTCTTAATACCAGATACTTTTCTTATCATATCCAAAAATGTCAGATGTTCACTAAAACCATAAGGGATCTTGGCAGAATTATCTAAATATACTATCTCATCACGTTTCGTATAGGGGGATTCAAACCATGGATGGAATGATGCGAAATACCCATATGGTACATCGATACAATATAATCTTTTGACAGTTTCGCAAAAGGTCTTATTTAACCCAAGGAAGGCATCGATGCTTTTTGCCATGTTTTTATATTTATTTAATGATTTTTCTATCTCATTTTCGTTCCTTCCAATATATTGCAGCTGCATGGGGGGAATGTCGTTAATATATGGAATGTTTATCAAGCCTTTGATGGGCATGGTATTCACAAAATAATAAAAATGAACATTACCGTTCACGAATGATCCGATTCGCGCACTTATTATGTTGAAAAACCCTGCCATTCTAAGCCCTTTTTGATCTCTTCACATATCTTTAAATTTTTCAAAGCCTGCTCAGGAGTGATCGGGAACTCAGAATTTATTCTGGCATGATTTCTACCCATCATTCCGGTTCCAATGACACCAATTCTGATCATAGATATCCTAGATATGTGCATTTAGAACACATCGGTATTAAGGATATATTCTTATCAATATGTAATTTTCGAATTTGTTCTGCCTTTTCCCCATACCATATATTTTTCAAGAAATTGTTATCTAAATTTCCAAGTATGACCTCTTCTTTATAATCGTCGCAGCACAATACTACATTTTTGTTCACTGTTACAACAACAGCATAAAATATTCTGTCACATGGTAAATTATTGCGTATCGGAGAAGGTAATTCTTTAAATCCATGAAAGTTTTGAAGATATGTCATCATAATATTGTCACAATATAATTTCCATTTATCTTTATATATATTAACCTCATGGATATTTTCAGGCATTTTTGTCATTCTTATGGTTACGGTTGGTTTATTCTTGTTATTTTTGTTCCGATTTTCATGGAGTTTTCTTACACCTTCCCTTATTTTAATAGAATCTAAACCCGGGCGTATCTTTTTCATTGTATTATCGGTCGCCCCATCTATACTTATAACTATTCTATCTACAGTATTCAATATCACTTCGTTAATTTTGTCATTGTGTAAACCATATCCATTTGTATATGCTACAATTTTTATATCAGGATACTTATCTCTAACAGTATATAATAATTCAGCATATCGTGGATGCATCGTTGGTTCCCCAAAAAGATGGGGGTGGATCTCTCGAATACCTATATCATAAGCGCTGTCAATTATGGACAAAATATCATTTAAAGGCATGTGTTTGTTCTTTCTGTCCAGTACATCATGAGGGCACATGATACACCTGGAGGTACATTGTGACGTTATTTCTATGCTCAACATTCTTGCCTTGGCTTCGGTCATTTCCTTGTTCCAATTATTATATAAAATGTGCTCGAACGAATTGGTATTTCTGATATATATTTTATATCTATTAGATTCTTATATCTATCAATTATAGATTTTTGATTATTAAAATATCTAACATGTCCTTCTCCGCCAAATGATGGTAAAGAAATAATTATACGTCTATTTTGTGCCACTTTTTCTATTATCTCCAAGTCGTTGATTATATGTTCCAGAATTTCGCACAGTACAACCACATCATAATTTATATCATGTAAACTCGAAGTTTTTATATCTCCTAAAACAAATTTGTTCTGATGTTTTGGATTGCGTTTTTTTGCCATTTCTATTGCTTCTTTACTGAAATCTATTCCTATAATATAATTTTTATTTCTTCTAAAAGCTAATTGAGCGAATTGTCCTGGCCCACATCCGAGGTCGATTATTTTCTCATCTTTATTTATATTATCTAAAACTTTGCTCCATACTGGATATAATGGGGCTTTTTCTGGATCTTTAAAGAATTGGTGGTTGTAGCCTCCAATCTTAAACATATTATTATAAAAGTTGCTATTCTTTTCTGTATTTGTCATGATTTCCAATCAGCTAAAATTGCATTCTCAAAACCTTTAACAACTTTTTCCAGTGTGCATACCTCAAAGATTCTACGTCTTCCTTCTTTCGCTATTTTCTCTCGTTCATTATCATGTTCTAAATAATACATGATTTGTTTATCAATTTTTGAATAATCTTTAACTTCAGCTATTGATATTTTATCTACAAATATATCTTTTGCAGTAGATGGTATTTCCCCTAACAACATTGCGCCACAGGCTGGACCTTCTATATATTTTTGTACCATAAAATCTCTTTTCGATCCGTCAACTATGAATATTTTAGATCTGAATAAAGTGTTTATATATTCATCCCCCCATATATTATCGATTTTTATGTTTATCTTATCATCCATATTACACAATATATTCTTAATGATTCTACGATTTCTATGATGCGTGTTTCGATATATTGTGCAGATTAAAGACGCGTCTATATCTCTTTTAAGTTTTCTATCCTGATATGTGTCAGGATTTATGCCCCAAGGTACATGTATTATTTTCACGTCTCTTAACCACTCTTTTTTCATAATATATCTATTCAGTTTGTATGATGAATGATAATTGTCTAACCGTTTCCATCTAGCAATTATAAAACTGATCTTACATTTTTCAAAGTTTTGACTGACTATTTTACTATCTGCGGTAAATTCTTCAATGTCTCCAATATCTAATATTATTTTAATATTATTCGAATTTATATAATCATATGACTTCATTATCGAAGTTCCAATCGTAAATCCCCAATATATATAATCCGGTTTAATTTTACCCAATCTTTCTTTAATAATTGTTTCTGCAGGTACATCGACCCTATCATCTATGATAATGTTCAATGGCCCATCTGGTCTGGATATGTAATTATAATATTGTGAAAGCAGAGGGCTTCTAGCACGATGCTTATCGATTATTAGTATTACAGGTTTTTGCATGACTTTTCCTATACCCTTCAATAGTTTTCATTAATCCAGTCTCCAGATCGATCTTTGGAGAACCTAAGATTCTTTTTGCTTTTTCAATGCTCGGAATTCTCAACTCAACATCCACATAGTTTTTTGGAATAAAGACGATCTTAGAATTTGAGTTGCACAGATCAATGATTTTTTCAGCCAGACTCAATATAGTTATTGTCCCTTTTGGATTCCCAATATTGAAAACCTCTCCAATCGCCTCCTTTTTTTCAAGACAAATTAGAACAGCATCAACGATATCATCGATGTAACACCACGATCTTATCTGGTCCCCATCACCATTTATCTGTATGTCTTTATTTTCTATCGCATTTGTAACAAATGCGTGTACTGCACCTTCTCCTATCTGACCCGGCCCATAAATATTAAATGGTCTGATCGAGACCACTGGCAACCCAAACTCTTTATGATAACTATGCGCTAAATGTTCTCCAGCCAGCTTACTGATCGCATACGTCCATCTGGCTTCGCCCACAGCGCCCATTGATGTTGTATCTCCTTCATTTAATTTGTAGGCATAAGAACCATAAACCTCGCTTGTTGAAAAATCTACAAAACGATCTATGTTATCTAGTGTCATGGCAGCTTCCAAAACATTGTATGTCCCTATCAGGTTGACTTTCATTGTCAAGGTCTGGCTTTTTATTACCGTACTAATTCCAGCGATTACTGCCAGATGAATTACAATATTACTGCCTTTGATAGAGTTTTTCAGGTCTTTTTCGTCTAAAACGTTACCTTGTATCAGTGTAATGTTTGGATGATCATAAAAATCTGTATATTTTATCGCATTACGTTGGAACGTATCGTACACTACTATTTTATTATTTTCTATTAATCTGCGAATCAGCGCTGTGCCTATGAAGCCAGCGCCGCCTGTGATAAATATCTTTTTATTGATGATCAATTTTATTACTCTTTTTTAATTGAATTATATTCCGTAAGCCCTGATCAAGTGTTACTTTTGGTTTGATCCCAAGTGTGGTTTTCATAGCTGTATTGTCTCCAACCAGATCACTTATGATATCACTATGCTCATATTTGAAAATCGGTTTTATATTAATATATCCACCGATTAACTCAGCCATATCTTTTATACTCACTATTTCATCTCCAGCGACATTCAATACATTATTACCATCCAATGAAATTGACCTGTTTATTATATCAACTACATCAGTTATATAAATTGGATTTGTTTTTGGGTTTTCATGATTGTATATTATAATTGGTTCGTTATTCTTTATTTTATTGATTAACAGCGGCACTATACCTTTTGTCTGCCCTTCCCCATAGTGGAAGAATAATCGCAATATAGTGGTTGAAAAACAGTCTCCATAATGGTTAATTAAGAGTTCCGACTCGTATTTTGTTAATCCATAAAATTCAATTGGACTTATTGATGATTTTTCAGTATGATGCGATACATTATATCCATATACGCCGCCAGATGATGAATATATGAATTTCTTGATATTAATTGATTTACCGTATTCGAGTAAATTTAAGGTACTTACAGTATTTATCTGGAACATTTTAGATTTTTCAATCGTTTTATCCATACTTCCTGCAAGATGAATTATACAATCCACATCGGATGGCAGCCTGTCAATATCAATGTCCCTACTGAGATCTTGCTGGATATATGATATACTATCGTGATATAAACAATATAATTGGTAATTATCACGTAACGACTTTACCAGATTAGTCCCTATAAATCCAGTACTGCCTGTTATTAATATTTTTTTGCAATCCATCATGCCAGCGCCCCACCTATTTTGCATGCTTTAATCAGTTCATCATGTGTAAGGTCGCACCATTGACTTGCTAAACTCGCAGCATAATCCTCATAATTACCACCCGGTATTTTCGCAAAAAGATGATCCCATTCAATTGTATCAATACTGATCAGTTTTTTGTCAATCAGATCGTCAAACATTCTCGTTCCAGGTAATGGTATGACTATCGCAAAACTTGCGCCTGTCGGCTTAGTTTTCCTGATCAGCCTGTAACTATCTTTTATGCTGTCCCAATTTTCACCAATGTTCCCCACAAGGAAAAACAGATATGTATCAATCCCGGATTCCTTTGTTAATATCAACGCCTTTTCTATATCATCTATAGATATTCTTTTGTTCATCTGTCTGAGCATTCTCGGATTACCGGATTCGATACCATACGAAATATATGAGCATCCGGCACCCTTCATCCGGTACAATAGGTCTTTAGATACTGAATTAACTCTTGTCATGCAGCTCCATTCAATTTGAACATTCCTTGATATTATCTCATCCAGTAAAGTATGGACATACTGCTTATTAGCCGTGAATGTATCATCTGAAAACCAGAACCTTTTATTACCATAATTATGTAATAAATATTCAATTTCATCCATAACTATTTTAGGAGACCTGTACCTTACCTTGCGTCCGAAAATTACATTCGAGGCGCAATATGAACAGTTATACGGACATCCTCTGCCTGTAATAATATTGTATCTGTTATATAAGTTCATTTTTAATAGATGGTATGCCGGCAAAGGAATTGTATCTAAATCATTTATTAAATGGGCATCTTCATTTGATATTATTGCTCCTGTCTTTTTATATGTCAAACCTTTCACGCTTGCTAAATCTTTTTGTTCTTGTAATGCACTCAACAGGTCAGGCAGAACCGTTTCGCCTTCCCCTCGTGTAATATAATCAATATCATTCCCAATATTTATCATATATTCATCCAGAGCAGTGGCGTGATTCCCACCTACTACGACCTGTACATTAAATTCGTTTTTTACCATTGCTGCAATGGTTAATGTAGGGTTGTGCAATGGTGAATAATTGCAGCTAATGGCAACAATATTCGGTTTTATTCGGTTCAACCTCGAACGAATATCAGACAACTTCAGGTTTTCCGCATTTGCATCTATGATACTAACATCATATCCTTGCTTTTCAAGAACTGAAGCAATTGATGCAATCCCAAGCGGAGGGTCGGATGGATTCCCAAATGTTTCACGCAGTGCATAGTTTGGAAATATTAGAGTAACTTTGCCCATTTACCTCCCCCGCAACACAGTTTCATATATTTTTTTGAGCCTGTGCCCGATAGGCACATAAGAGTGTTTCGCAACAATCCAGTTGCGCGTCTCTTGTTGAATCCGACGAATATTTTCAGGAGATTGACTTAGAAGCCATTTTAGATTGTTTTCAAGATCTTTTGGAGTATTAGATACAACAACTTTTGTATCTCCAAATACTTTATTATATTCTGCGACTCCCATATGGGAAGATATCACTATTTTACCAAGAGCTGCGGCTTCTTTTGTACTTACACCATATTCACCAGCTTTAGATAGTTGATCAATATAAATATCACATTTGGATACCCGCTCTATATTATCTCGCCATGAAACCTGTTTATTTGATGTGTGTATATCGAAATCAAATTCTTTTTTCAGGTTATTTAAAATGTTTATAATCACACCCGTCCCTTTTGTTCTGATAAACGGAGATGATGAATAATGAGCAATTCTTAAGGGGTGGTTTCCATCGTAGAATTTAGGTGAAAGCATATCTGTGTCAATAGGAGAAGTAATATACTGTTCGTTTTTGGCTCCCAGATGAAGTAAATCTGGAGTTTCGATAATTGCAGCTTTTGCTCTACAATTCCAGAATCCGTTCAAGCTTGCAAAACATTTCCGGTAAGCAGATCCCCCATGATGGATAACAATATTATTGTTTAGGTTTATGTTTATATCCATCTTACCTAAAGATGAATATATGATCTGTATGATGTCTGAAGAATCTACTAATTTCTGGACTTCTGGATGTTTGCCAGAAGTGATCACATTCATTTCATTAGCATATCCGAACGGATGACTGGCTATCTTGAAACCCTGGACATCTATGCCTACACTTTTAAGTGCCTGCATGTAAGCCCATCCTACATTAGCATAATCCCTTGCTGCTAAAAATATAACTTTCATGATTTAGTTTAATATTTTTTCATATATGCTTTTTAACCTTTTCCCTGTTGCTATAAATGAATGATTAGATACGATCCAGTTACGGGTTTCTTCCTGAATACGGCGAATGTCTTCTGGAGATTGACTTAAGAGCCATATTAGATTTTCCTTCATTTTTTCAGGAGTGTTAGACACAACAACTTTTGTATCACCAAACACCTTATTATATTCAGCGACTCCCATATGAGTGGATACCACTACTTTACCAAGAGCTGCAGCTTCTCTTGTACTTACACCATACTCGCCGCAGAGCTTACCTTTAAGTATAGGGACTAGCTGGTCAATATATATATCGCATTTTGATATACGTCCCATATGTTCGTTCCATGGGACTGATATCTCTGAGATCGAAATCTCAAAGTCAAACTTTTTCTTTAAATCATGAATTATCTTTCTGATAACATCCGTCCCCTTCATTTTAGCTGATGTTGGATAATGCGCAAGTCTTAACGGACAATTCCCATCGAAAAATTTGTCAGGTGTAAGCATAAGCATGTCTGTATCAACCGGAGCAGGGATATAATACTCATTATTGGCTCCCATATGAAGAAGGTCTGGTGTTTCGATAATTGCAGCTCTGGATATCTTGTTCCAGTACGTGTTAAGATTTGATGGTTGTTCTCGATAATTCGATCCTCCATGATGAACGACAATATTCTTCTTTTTATAATCTAATTTTATATTCATCTTGCCCAAAGATGAATGCATGACCTGGATAATATCTGAAGAATCTACTATTTTTTGAATATACGCCTGTCGGTCTGGGGTAATAATATTAAATTCGTATGGATACTTGAATCGATGACTGGCGGTCTTGAATCCCTGGGTATCTACACCAACGCTCCTGAGCGCCTGCATGTAAGCCCATCCTACATTGGCATAATCTTTTTCTGCTAAAAATATAACTTTCATGCTGTCTCCAGGATGTTCAAAATGTTTTTGCTCGCCCCTGTACCGCCGAATCTGTCCTGTTGTAAAGAATCAGGACAGGATCTCAGTACAGCCTCAACTATCTTCCTCTTATCCGCTCCCACCAGCACATTCCATCCTCCCTCCAGCGTCTCCACCCATTCCGTATTCTCCCTCAGCGTAATGCACGGCACCCCAAGCATGTACGCTTCCTTCTGAATCCCACCGGAATCAGTCAGTATCTTCCTGGCATTAGCCATCAGCATAAGCATATCTAAATATCCCAATGGTTTGATCAACCTCACATTCCCTGGCATCCTCTCAATCAATCCATATTCCTGCAGGCACTTCTGCGTCCCTGGATGCACAGGGAACACCACATGCATGCCCGTTTCGCCCAGCGCCTCGATGATGCTTCTCATATTGTTAATGCTATGGGTATTGCCCGGACGGTGCACCGTGGTCACAAGATACTTCTGTTTCTCAAGCCCCAATTCCTCGATGATCTTTGACCTCATCTTCGCCGCTTTCAGATTATGATCTAGCGCATCCAGCATTATATCACCCACAAGATGCACACCCTGTGTTATCCCTTCCTTACTGAGGTTATCCACTGCAGTCTGTGTGGGGCAGAATAAAATATCTGAAATATGATCTGTCAGAACTCTGTTGATCTCTTCAGGCATACTCCTGTCAAAGCTGCGCAGTCCTGCTTCCACATGCGCCACTTTGATGTGAAGCTTCACGGCAGCCAGCGCGCCTGCCAGGGTGGAATTGGTGTCGCCATAGACCAGAACGAGGTCTAGAGCTTCTTTTATTAACACTTTTTCTATCTCAGTGAGCATCTTTCCGGTCTGTTCACCATGGTTGCCTGAACCGTTCCCAAGGTTATAATCCGGCTTCGGGATCTTTAGCTCTTCAAAGAATATATCTGACATACCGTGGTCGTAATGCTGTCCGGTATGGACTAAAATTTCCTGATGAACTTTTCGCAGTTCGCGGGAGAGAGGGGCGCATTTGATGAATTGGGGGCGGGCGCCCACAATGGAGATGATTTTCATAAAAATTCCTTCAGTTTCTGTAATCTCTCTAATATATCTTCAGGAATCAGATGCTTTATAACATTAGAATTGTCCGGCAAACGATCTACGAGAACTTTTCTATTAGAAATATTGTTCATACCATTTATGTTGATTGAATGTTTCCAGTTATCAGTAGTATCATGAAATACTGCGAATTCATCTTTCTTGATCAATTGACATTGTTTGTACAAGAATCCATCTACACCAGAGCGGATTTTTTCACCAAAACGTCTTGCGCTGCTGTGTAATGATTTTAATACAGATATTCGTATAGCCATATCAGATCCGCAATTGTGACCTGCTTTGATGTGATCGTATAAAACAATTTTTTCATCAGATATGTTATAAATCACATGTATCCTGCTGTGAACCCAATCTGCATTTTCCGATTCGAATAATCTCAACGTTTCTTTAAACCTTCCTGGTGACGAGTAACAATCTGCAGATTGCAATAACATACAAATCGACTCGGATGACGCTCTATCTACAATATCGAACCATTTTGATGAAAGGGGTGTCCATTGGCTAACAGGT